>Ga0214543_1000887_pt1 | contig 54711 bp, 21 predicted proteins | sample CNSS2metaG_FD_160094 | JGI IMG/M metagenome (GOLD analysis project Ga0214543, IMG submission 160094) | Root nodule microbial communities from cowpea collected in UCLA plant growth center, Los Angeles, California, USA - CNSS2 | ecosystem: Host-associated > Plants > Roots > Nodule | place: USA... | reverse complement strand
ATATATATATATATATATATATATATATATATATATATATATATATATATATATATATATATATATATATATATATATATATATATATATATATATATATATATATATATATATATATATATATATAGATATATATATTATGTCAATTCATCACTTTGTAATAATGTTAACTTTGATTTAATTGAATGAATCATATTAACTCCTAATAAATATTGAGATCACCTTCACTCAATTTAATAAATATTAGGACTGCATTAAAAAAAGTAATAAAAGAATTAAACAATTCCTATAAATATTGGAAAAATAAGACACTAACCCTTGGATTAATTATTACTTTTTAGTTGACTGTTATCTTATACACTCAAACAATTAACTATATTGCCATAAGACATAAATCCCAAGAATATAATTCATTATCTTTAATATATCTTTATTAATTATTTAACTTTTATAGTGATTACTTCTTATTTTCAACACATTGCAAAATTCAAAAACTTTATACATCGCATAATGGGCCCACCTTCCTTTTGTCACCAACTCTTCCACATCACCTCCAATAAACCACAATCTCATCTCTTTAATTCTCTCATTTTTCATAAAAGCCCATGTTGAAACTAATAATGAATAAACAATTAATTAGAAAAAAAACCAATTTTTTCTTTATACACCATGTTTGTTTTAGGTGAATGTAGATGGCAAGACAAATTTAAGGTTGCCATTCATCTTTACATCAAGTGATGTGTGCGAAAACGAAAAATGAAGATTTGTGGGATAGAGTGATTGTGGTCCCGTGCATGTGAGATGAGAAACAAGAATAAAACCACTTCAGCACAAACGTATTATATGAAATATCTGAACTTAGTTTTTTTTTTTTTTTATAGATTTTTGGTAATGTTTATCTGATGAGGCTTCAAGATACCTTTTTACATTAATTTTGGATGTGTCAAATTTTTACATTTCAAAATTAATTTGTAAAATCAATTCATATTAATGAATTGTTTAGAAATACCTAAAATCAATAGTAGATATAAGATTTAAATCAAAGAGAATAAATTTTTCTTTAACTTCTCTATCAACCAAACATGATTTTCTTACATCAAATATTAAAAATGCACAAAATTGATATTTTAATTTTTTTAATATATTTTAAAATTTCAAAATAATGATCATTAATATATTTTACAGATATAAATTTAAAAAATTTAAAAGAGAAAATAAAAAAGATAGTGAGTTCCACTCCTCCCAAATAAAACTAAAAACTAATATTAAAAAAATATTTTTTTAAGACAACAGCAAACGAAAGTCTTCCTCACTTTTTAAATCAGACTAAAAAATGAGGTTTGAATTAATTAAGAGTTTAAGAAAAGAAGTTGTAAAAAAAGTGTAAGGAGCAGGTGAGAATTATAGGGTAGGACACATGGAGTGCAGTGTGCGGACTCAAACTCCTATTTCAAACCGATTAATACTTCACTCTTCCCTTCATCAAATGACAAAGACTGTACTATTTTGTTTCCTTCTTTCATCTTTCACTCTCCTATCACTATTCAACACTCAACATTCACTCCCTTTATCTTTCATTTCACCTTCCTTTGTTACCTTCCACTTCACACACAAAACCAAACCACTGCAACACAACATGCCAGACCAGGCACAACGTTAAACAAGGTTAGCACTCATGGATCCATCTTTACACTCTTACTTAATTTCCATCTACATTCTACTTTTTCTCAATGCAAAGTGGTAAGACATCACCACACACTTCAAAGTCCCACATTGCTCAGAGAAACTTCAAACTCCAAGGTTCTTTAAAAGGATTATTCTTTTTTGAATTGGGATATTAGTTATATTTTGTTGCTTCACAGTTTCATCTTTTTTTTATCTTTAAGAAAACTCGTTTTGCTTCTTAACTCTCCAAAATAAAGACGTTACTTTGTTGAGCCTGAAATGTGATGTTTCTTCTGCAACTCTTTCTGTTTTTTCTCCCTTCAAAAGCGCTTTTTTTCTTGTCAAAAGTTATGCCAAAACAAACTCACATCAATATTTGACCTAGCTGCAAGGTTTCGTAGCTTTCGTGTATAATATATTTCACTCATCCTTTTGCAAAAGCAAAAAGAATATATTAAGAAAAAGGGGCTATTCTACAATGTACTTCTTTTGTCTGTTTCTTTATCTGCTTCTTCAGCTTTTTATTTATGCCCAATAAATTAATCTCTCTACTTTCTCTCATTTCATTCTCAAAAGATGGATTTTTTTTTTGTTTTCTGTTTTCCTTCCTTACACCATCTTCCTTTCGTTGTCGAGTTCAACGTTTTTGCATGCTTTCTCGTTTCCCGTAACACGTGATTGATTCCCCTTATTCCCAGAGAGATTCCTTGCATGAAGTGACCTCCTAGGGGCAGAGGTTTTCCCTTCTCTGTCTTGCCGTTTTTCTGTTCTGCAATGCGCATGTATAGAACATAGAACATAGAACATGTTCTGTCACGAAATTCAACTACAACATGTTATATGAACATCTTGTTTGTTTCCTCATTGAAGCAATGGTGTGAAAAAAAATGTGAAATGGGTTAGAGCCTAGTGGAGTGGTCATCTGGCAGACAGAATCAGAAGGTTTGAGCGGTTTTAGGTAAAATGGTTTGTGTTCATATCACAACAACTTCACATCCTAAACTCTTGTTCAGTGGACCATGCCTACTTTCACGGCAAAATTGGGGCTAAGACATTTTCATTTTCGTTTTCATGTTTACAATAATGCCCCTAGTACATGTATACATGGAACAGAGGTTTCAAAATGGGTTACCGGATCCAATGTGATTTGCAGGTTATAGTGGGTTGGTGAGAAAACCCTGATTCGAACCAGATTTCTGAAATGAAGTCCAAACTCCTCGAAAGTCTGATTTTTTTTTTAGGTTTTTGATGGGTTTTTGTGGGCATAGCTAGATTTAACCAACATTACAACATTGTGCTAAAAAGTCAAAAAGTCTCGGTTTTGGTGTAATGGTCGTAACATTTGGTTTGGACACAAATTTTGAAGCTTTCTTTGATCAGGTTCTGGTTGGATCTGTTACTGTTAGTTCATTAACTCACAGGGGCAAGTTGGTATTTTCATTTTCAGAGATTTGCAGATGTTGGGCACCTGTGTAATTTCATCATTTTCTGTTGTTGTAGTTGTAGGCCCCTCTTGATCATTACTGGGTGCTCTTAGCCTGAAAGAGCTTATCATAGCATCAGTTGGTAATGAGAACGTTTTCCCTCATGTGTGGACCTGTGCTACACATTTTGTGTTTATGCCAATTTACTTGACTTTTGTTCCTTTGATAGTGGTGTCCATAACATTTTCCAGAGACATGTTTTTACACAGTTTTATTATAATTGACACTTAAGAATGTTGTAATGAAGTGTTTTCTTTTTAACTATCTTTATAAAGTAGTTATATATTATTAGGTAAAGGTGCTTTTTTTAAGATTGAAGTGAAAACCCTATTGAGCAAATCTTCTGCATTTATGGCTTATGAGGTGAAGATAAGAAGATGATAACATCCTGCATGAACACATTTATTTTTTTTCCATAACTTCCACCTTCTCATTGGATTCTCTTGTCTCTGTGTGTGATATGTTGTCTGAACTGTTACAGTCATTGTGGGTCAGGGAGCATTCAAGCAGCGAGGCCCAAATTATTAAACTGGTTTCTCTTTACTGGACAAGAGGCAATTAAGCCATGCAGACACCAAAGACAAGGTAACCTTTGATGAACTGGTGCATTGTTCTTATGCTGTTTCATTAATGTTTGCTATTTCAAAATGATTTCTGGTTTTAAAACATGCCAAGAGTTTTCAGTGGTGTTGTTTACATTGGTATGTGTTGTGTTTCTAAATCAGGAGAAAAATGCTAATAGATATAAGTTCTCTATTTATTCTTCACTTTGTTTACAGCAATTAGTCAAGTCTAACTAATTTTCTCGTTTAATTAATTTTGCTGGACTTTCCCTTTATATGTGAAATATATCAATTGCTGAAAGCTAACCAAAGATACCATTACATTGAAAAGACATTATTGAGTTTACCTAAATAATATGTTATTGATTTATCTATATGATATGACAAACTGGACCAATTTGTTGAACAATTGGATGATTTGTAATCATATTTGTCTCCAAATCTATAGGCCTAATCATCCTTCTGCACTTTCCTTTTTGGTTCCATTTTGTTTGGTTAATGTGGTTCCTCCTCCCTATAACTGCGGAATGGAATGATGAAGATTGGGACCCGGGGCAGTTATCACCAACTCTAATGAATGAACAAACCTTTGTTTTTTCTATTTGAACAAAAAAATAAGATTCTCTTTCAATTACTAGAAATCTGTTATTGTAATTTCACTGTTAATCACCGTGTTAGGTAATTGAAAATAGTTCCTAACATGTGCTTGGAAGACAATCTCATTTTCAAACTGAATTTATGATGTTGATGGCGCCTAAGTTATGCGTCGAGAAGACTTTCTTGTAACTTGTTGGAGTTATTTTCGTTTGTGCTTGGAAGAAACTTTGCATTTTCAAACAGAATTTATGAAGTTGATGACACCCATGTTGTTTTAGGAAGACTTTCTTGTAGCTTTTAAGCGTCTTTAAATTTTTCTGGAGAACTTTTCTTTTTCAAACGGAATTTATAAAGGTGATGATGACTCTATGTTATACTAGGAAGACTTTGTTGTAACTTGTTGGAACTTTCTCCGGTGGTTGTTGCTCTGTATTTTAGCCTCCATGTGTTTGTTTAAATTTCGCTTTGAAGAATGGTTCGCCTTATCTAGTCTAAGTTCTATATCACGTTAAAGGATTTCTGCTGCAATGTGAGTGTGAGGATACTGTTTAGCATGGCTACAAGGTATTTGAGGCGAGAATGGAGAGATATGAGTTTAAATTTCCCACAGTGAAGTTCACTTGCTTACATTTTTGTAAATTGATTTCAGAAGTGGTTCCTCTGAGGTTCCTCAGAAGGTGTCTCCTCGTGCTGTGCGCCAACTCAGGCCTACTACTGTGGATACTGATTCTGTATCTTCTTCAAGTCAGGCTAATAAATCATCAAAGGAGAGAAGCCCCAAAGTCACTGATCGCAGATCACCCAGAAGCCCAGTTGTTGAGGTACGGTTTCCTTTTCAAATGATACTTTAACTGCAAATTTCAACTAGATATGTTGGAACAGAAAACCTTGATGATAAGAACTACAATCTCTATTCAGATGCTTTTTTCCTTTGATATTATAGTAGCTTATAATGAGTTGTTTTCTATAATTTATCAGTACAGTTTTCCTAGCCTTGAAATTTGTGGTGAACAATGAAGCATTGTAATTTTGTGTTGTTTTAGAGGAAGCGCCCCAGCAAAATATCTGAATTAGAGTCTCAAATTTCTCAACTGCAAAATGATTTGAAGAAGGTGATGGATCAGCTTGTTTTGTCTGAATCAAGCAAGAGGCAAGCGCAGCAAGATGCCCTGGAGTCCAAGGAGCAACTACTAGCTCTATCTGCAAAATTTGAAGAGTCACAGAAACACGTTCTGGATCTTTGTGCTGCCGGAGAAGGTCGTGTTCTTGAGCTGCAGAAAATCATAGATGAGCGTGATATGGCATGCCAATCTGAACTTGAGGCCTCCAAAAAGCAGCTCTCAGTTGAGTCTTCTGCCTTGGCCTCTGCAATGAATGAAATTCAGATGCTCAAGACCGAACTTGAATTGGTAGCCAATTGTGAGAGTGCACAATCTCAACAGGCAAAATCAGCAGACACGGAGCTACTAAACATGAAGCAGAACTTGTCTGAAGCTCTTTCTCTTGTGGAGACCATGAAAAACCAACTAAGGGATTACAAAGAATCTGAAGCTCAGGCCCAAGCATTGGTCAGTGAAACCATGTTGCAGCATGAGGCTGCAAAAAATGCTATTGAAATCCTAAGAGCAGATGTTGCAAAAGCTGTTGATGGCTACAATACTATTGCTTTGGAGTTGGACCAGTCCAAAGCACGGGTAAACTCACTAGAGGCACTTGTTAGCATGCTTCAGAAAGACCCCATCAGTAACAAATTTGAACACCAACCTGAAATATCGATAGAGGGAGAGGGTTCTTATGATGTAGAAGCAGAAGTTGTTTCTTTGAAGTCTGAGGTTAGACGCCTGCAATCTGCCGTAGAAACTGCTGAGACTAAATACCAAGAAGAAAAGATCCAAAGCACGGTGCAGATCAGAAATGCATATGAGCTTGTGGAGCAGATAAAATCTGAAACCGGTAAGAGGGAAGGTGAGCTAGAGGCTGAGTTGAAAAGGAAGAAAGCTGACATTGAAGAGTTGAAGGCTAACCTAATGGATAAGGAAACTGAGTTACAAGGCATTGTGGAGGAGAATGAGAACTTGAACACCAAGCTTCAAGAGAGCATGTCATCCAAAAATGAGCATGAACTCAAGATGGAAACTAAAAGACTAGAAGAATGTGTGGCTGAACTGAAGTCAGAGATGATGGACAAGGAGACAACACTGCAAAGCATATCTGAGGAGAATGAAATGCTGAAGATGGAAATCAAGAAGCTCTCAGATGGTGGTGGCAAAGTGAGTGAGGAAGTTGCAGCTGAGGTAGAGGGAGCTAAGGCGGCGGAAAAAGAGGCTCTGATGAAACTTGGGATTGTGATGGAGGAAGCAGATAGGAGCAACAAGAAGGCTGCAAGAGTGACTGAGCAGCTAGAAGCAGCACAAGCAGCAAATTTAGAAATGGAAGCAGAACTGAGAAGACTAAAGGTGCAGTCTGATCAGTGGAGAAAGGCTGCAGAAGCAGCTGCTGCTATGCTTTCATCAGGGAACAATGGGAAAATCACAGAGAGAACTGTGTCTCTGGATAACAACAACTACAAGTGCTCACCCTATGCTGAAGACATGGATGATGATTTCCAGAGAAAGAAAAATGGTAACATGCTGAAGAAGTTCGGGGTCTTGTGGAAGAAGCCTCAGAAATAGTGAGTGTCTGGTTTTATGTATGTTGTTATGTTCTGAATTTTAGTTCAATAATAGTGTGTTCATGTGATGTTTATTTATGTCTTCTGCAATTTTGTCTCATCCTTGCCTTCCAATCTGCACTGTAAATCCTTCTCCGTCAGAAACTGTTTGTGAAGTGTACTTCAAACGCTGGTGTTTAGTTATTGAATACATTAAGCTTCACATGATGATGCACATAATTGTAGTCTCATAATGCACACTGTTTCACTTCCTGAACTATTTTTTTCACTGATGCGCAGTATTTGGATAATGTAAACTTGAGAATAATGTGCAGTATTTGAAGACAGTACTACACGTTGTAAATGTTCGTAACTCTTTTTAGAAACAGTCTTTTATTATCATTGTTATTATTATTAACTGGTATCCATGGATAATTTTCATAGAAAAAAAGGTTACGCATTTGCTCCAGTAAGCAAAAGTGAGCTTGTTTATTTTTCACACATTTTTGGTTTTTAAACTTCTTTCTAAAACAATTTTTGGCATTTGCTCCAGTAAGCAAACGTGAGCTTGTTTATTTTTCACACATTTTTGGTTTTTAAATTTCTTTCTAAAACAAAATTTATTACTCAATAATCAATTTTTCGTTCAAAATCTGAGTTTTGAAATAGTTTGTTGCACCTTAGAGATATTTCCTCATTTGTTCAAATAGTTTGTTACATTCCAGTAAAAAAAAATGTGCTAAAAAAAGGAATACCAAATTTTGTAGAACAAAATATTTAAGAAATACTAAACGAACAAAGTGACAGTATATATAGGTGAAAACAACTCTAGACATTTTTTTCTTCATTCTACAGAAAGCAACTACACTTTCTTTCATCATGGAAATGTTAATCTGAATATAAAAACATTTTGGTAACGAAATGATACTCGTTTCTAAATTTTGGATTAAACTAATCAATAATTAGGGAGTGGTCATGGATTGAATTTTTAATGATCCACTCTATTTTAGATCTAAATAATTGGATTAGATTTTTTAACTAAATTCATTTTTTCAGCAAAATTAGTTTAGATTTTTTTTAAATCCAGACCCAAATATTTGGATTAAAATTTAAATCCAGTCCAAATATTTATATCAAGATCAAAATCTAGAATATATTTTTGGTAAAAGAAATTTAAAGTTAATTTTCTAAAATTTGTGTCCTTAAAGGTGACACGATACAATTTGGTTAAAGTTATCAATTTGGCTTAACCCACAAGGTTAGGTCCTAGCCCACAAAACCCACATGGCAAAAAAGCATGCCCATAGACTTTCTTTTTAAATATGAAAAATATATTATTTTTTAAAATGTATTATTAAACTTTATGTCGTCGGCTCAGGGTCGACAGGTCTAATCGTTGTGTCGACCCGACCTCAGACGATTGAGTCATTGGACCCGCCTAGCCCTTCAGGGTCGTTAGGCCTGTCCGATCCGAACGGGTCATCTGGCACGGTCCGTCCAAGTCATCAACTCAACCTATTCGGGTCATCAAGTCGACTCCATCTGTTTGGGTCGTCAAATCTGCCAAATTCATACAGGTCGGTAGTCGGACACGACCCGTCCGGGTTGTCAGGCAGCCCAGTCCAACCCATCAGGGTATTCGGGCCTCCCTAGCTCGTTCGAAATAAAATTTCCGTTAAACGTGACGTTTTATTCTCATCTTCTTCCTCTCAAAGAATGCAAAGAAGAATCGACGTGCAGTTGGAGATGCAACCAAGAAGAATAAACAATAACGATATTGAATATAATTGTTGTTGTGAGGGGATATTTTAATTTTTGGTTATAAATTGAAATATGTCTAAATTTTGATAAAATTTTATTTTTAAATTTTAAAAATAAATAGATATAATTCTTTTAATTTAATTGGATTAAATTATTTTAACTTATGATAGATCTAAATTATTTTACTTTGTTAAAGATGTTTTTAGGATAATATTTGAGTTATATATTATTTTTAAATATTTTACTCACATGTCATCTCGCTCAAAATATTTAAGGCAATTAAATAAAAATTATATACATTTATTTTTATTTTTTAATGGTTAATATGAACATGTAAACTATAAGAAGCAGAAAAAGCCGAATAAAAAAGGTCCAATTTTAACTAGGTAAAAGAAGTCCATTTATGTATTTGTTGATGAGGTATTTAATAATTATATGTTGTTTACATTTGATTTGGGCTTATTCTTTGCATTTTTTTTTTCTTATTGTCTAAATGCCATTTCCATTTAGAGCTGGTGTTGGGTTTTTGTATCTTGGTTCATGGCAATTCTTCTCGTAAAACTTCTAAAATAATGTTATTTCATTTGGGCCTATTAAAATCTGTGTGTGTAATTTAGCTCAATGCTCGCTTGTAGCCATTACCGAGCATTTCCTTTCACACAAAAAAAAAAAAAAACAAATATGCTTTAGTTTGTTTCTCGCTGCACCTCCATAAACTTTCTCTTGCACCTACATATATATATAAAGATATGAATTTTAGAAATGAATAACTAAATAATTTTATTTTCTTAAAATCATCCTCACTAAACAAAAAAACATGTCTTACAAAATTTATTTAATATAATTGTTGAAAATTTGAAGGAGTACAGAAGAATAAGAGAGAAAAATTAAATTAGTCAAAAAATACAAAGATTAAAAATAAAAAAATAATGTGAATATGAAAAGTGTGTATGAAAGAATTGGAAAAAAACAAAAAAAAAATGATAGAAAAAAAAGTTAAATGACTAAAAAAAGTATATATATGTATTTATTTAGATTTTTGATAAATATTATTACAGATTTGGTATGGTTTACCATGTTTTGATTTTTTTTGACCAATTATTAATGGACTCGTATAAGCATAGTTGAAATGTCAAATTGATATCTTATTTGAATCAAGAAAAAAATCATGGAAATATTTAAATGGTAGAAAATTTAGAAAATAAAATAGTGCCTTTTCGTTCCTATCATCATTGGAAAAAAAATATATAACTAATATGAAATTATCGTAAAATTACTTTAGATTACAAATATGAATTTCTATTTATAAATTTTTATTGCATAAAAATTCTTTCATGTTAAATTTTAAATAAAGAACGGTGTAAAAAATAAAATCTTGCAGCATGTAAAAAAATGAAAAAAAAAAAAAGTTAACCTTTCCTTTGTAGACGCAGCACTGTTTGAGACTTGCGTGCTTTAAACTGTACTTTCCACTTTCTCTGAATCCATAGCAATGCATAGCACTTCTTCAACTTTACTCCCACAATCTCTGTAACTGTAGGTCGTTCTCTCATACACCTTTAATTCATTCTTTCGTTCTCTCTTTTTTCTTTATCCTTTTAACATTACTTCCAATCTCTGCAAAACAACAAGGTTTTCTTTCTATCAGTTACATTGTTAATGCTAAAAACTGTTGGAACCGTTATTTACCAAATTGCATTACAACGAAAGTTTAAGGCTAAAACACATCTATTTGACGCGAATTACTCTTATGCGGCACTTGATGAATTTATCTTATCAATTTGTGTTGTAACATTTAACATGATATTAGAGCTATTATTTAAAAAAAAAATTATTTTAGTGAGATTTTTTGGACATTCTGTTTCATTCGCTTTCGGATCACTAACGGACCACCCATTAATTTTTAGTCTCATGTACAAGATGTATATATTTCGGTGTGAGAGGTGTATTGGAAGTTCCACATCGACTAGAGATAAGACAATTTTATAGTATATAAGCAAGGTGCAAACTTTACCTTAAAAGTTATTTTGTGGAGTTGAGTTAGACTTAAAGCTCACTTTTTAACTATTTATTTGAATTTTAAGGTAATTTAGTTCACCATCAGAAATTTTCATGTTTTGAAAGAGAAATGTTCAACATGGATTTATGCTAAATAATATGTTCATACTATGCACTGTAATTAATGTATTGGGGATTGTCTCATGCTAAAGGAATTGTTCTAGAAAAAGTGTTAGCCTCATATATACTTTTCTTTTGATTGTATGTATGCTATTTTTACTTGAAAATTCTCCATAAGCTGGAACAAAAGGTTCAGCTAAACTGACATATTTTACAGTGGGATTGAAGCTAAACAACCAAATTCTGCTATTAAAAAAATGTGGTCGAGCTCAATTAATCATAAATGGAAAGAATATTGGAGCCTTTGTGCGAATAAAATGTAAGTGCATATTGCTTCTTTTTTAGTCCTTTTTCCCTTCCAGTGAAAAATTGATTCTGGTTATGACTTATGCAGGACAAAGTGCTTATTGCTGGTTTCGGCTGAAAAGGGCATGCTGTTGCAGATATTTTTGGAGTTAGGTTCAATGTTGTGAAGGTTCAATCCGATGTATATCCATTCCAAGATGTCATCTACGATGAAGATGTTTACGAAATTCTTTTCCAATTATGCTTGATTCTTGTTAACTTATGTCGATTTATTAATCCTTACCTCTTGTGGTAGATGATATCTAATTATTTACGTAAGTTGTTGTCGTGGGTAGCAATGTTTTAGTGTAACACGTGAAACTAAGGTTCATCAACAGGAACTTCTAATTCCAAGTTTGAATAACTGATATAATTATTATCTTACATAAGACAATTTCAAAGACAGAATATGGTATTAGTCTTCTCAGGATTCTTTGTTGTGGTTGTTGTCTCATTTTAAAAGAATATACTAATAATATTATCAAACCAGGAACAACTTACGTGCTGATCTGGCCAGTGACTCTCAAGTGCTGATATAAGTTTTACAGGTATAAAATATTTGACACCACTTTTACCCAAAATCTTAAGACAATGATATTATGAACCTTTATTCTTATATAGCGTTTGACTTCATCTATTTTATACAATGTGTGACTTTTGACTCATATTTAAATTTGGACTGTTCCAACAATCTCCCCTCAAAAATGAATCATTTTTTTCTGATATACTTTTTCTCGAATCAATCACTATATGCGAGATATTATTATTTTAAAAGTAAAATTTCATCACAATTTTAACCTCAAAAAACATCTTAAAGAATTGAAAGAGGAATCTTCCTTTAGATTAACGTTGATTTCGACTTCTCGGCATAATGAGATATTAGTTATACAAGAAAAGAAGGGGTTTTTATAACCTTCCACCAATCACAGTTTGAATGATGTGGTACTGAAGTGATTTTAAGCGGAAAAGTACCAAAATCCCTTCTTTTAAAAGATACCAAATAATAGTCTTAATTTAATTGAGGTTAAGAAACTTAGGAAAAGATTTAGAGAGAATAATATAGTATGATGTTTGTGGCATGTGGTTTGTCAGATAAGCAAAGAGATAGTGCTAGTTGAAGACTTTGACTAGATGTACTTGCTCCACTCCTTCTCATTTGAAACTCCAACCAAAGTAGGTCCAGTACTTGTTGCTCTTTGAGGTGAATGAATGTGACGGTCAATTTTAAAAAATTCAGTCCCTTTACTTCTATAATAATAATTTCTCATATCACAATCACCTAATTAAATATCACCATCACTTCCCACCAATCTCTCTACCCTTAATTCAGGACACAACACTAATCACTTCTTCAATGCTATACAGCTGCACATAGAGACTCTCTATTTTCATGTTTTCATACCCAAAACAAACCATTTCTCAAACAAATCAGATTCTCCCTCTGACTCCATTCAATTTTTTATGCCACATTTCAAACCATGGTCATTTGATTAAGCCACTTCAAACAATTTTCAAACTTATTACTGACCATTTCCTCACGCCAAAATCCTGTGTTGGATTTGGTCTGCCAAGTGCCTAAGAGAGAGACAAAATCCTCACCGAACTTGGCGCTGATGCTTCACTGAAATCTCTATTCTAAAATTCTTATCACCTCATTCACCTCCACTATCATGTCATAACATATATACAATGGAACTACGGTAACCACTTTAATTTAATTTAATGCTGCATTTCAGTAATAGCAGTCAGTATAGTCAGAACAAACATGTTCTAAGAATCTACCTGGTGAGAATAAGATGCAATCGTAGAAGAATATCTCGAAACTATCACTAATTATAAATTCAAAGCTCCTGAAAGAAAATGATTCTAACTGTTCAGAGAGTAGTTCTGCATTAAACCATGAAACATCACTCTCATGCTCGCTCTTTCTCACTCTCTCACTCTCTCATCTGTCAAATAAGGAAATGATGATTGATGCTCTATATCTACTTCTCTCCAACTTCATTGACTTGGTTAGCAAACAACCTCTGAAATTTTCATTAGACTATTCACCAATTAAAGGATAGTAGTACAAAAAATTTGACAATTTAAGGAGCAAAAAGAGAAAAAGAAAAAGAAAACAACAAGAAAGTAAAAGAAGATGATTCAAGGGAATCAACCAAACCCCTATTAACCTCAGCACTCGAGAGGATTGAAAATCCTAATTAGACTGTTTTTTTGTTTTTGTTTTTGTTTTTGTTTTTCATCAAACACTTGTGGAAATAATCATCAGTGCCTTAGCTTGACGATTGTGTCTACATTAGAGGACTATTGAGAAGTCCATGCCAAGATGAAGTGAGGCCATTCCAATTAGCTCTTCCTGAGTCAAGTTCAGCCATGTTGGTGTCTCCATTGAGTTGCCATGGGAAACCCCACAGCACCCTACTACTCTCACTTTGCTCCCTTGCATTGCAAAGTTCTTGTTTCATGGTGGTCACTGTGACTGCTTGTGTTGTTGCAACACTCATTTCTTGATCATAAGGCAGCATCATCTCTCCACTAACCCCACCACCAGCACCAGCACAAGCATTGCCATTGTCCACCTCCCCCATGTCCCCATTCCCATATCCATAGTACAGATTCTGAACATTGCTTTGTGTTCCGAGGAACCCACTTCTGAGAGAATCCAAGAACCCTGGGTTTGTGGAAGAGTGGTGCATGCCAGGGTTCCCAAGGATATCACAAGGGGTGCTTGTGGGGTTCCCCAGAATTGAAAAGTCATGTTCATCATAACCCAATTGCCCACATGACTGCTTTTGCAGCCTTGCCAGTGCAAGAGTGAGGTCGCTGGAGTCATAAGACAACGAAGGAAGACCAGTGAGAGGGTTGTTTGGATTGGGTGTGAATCCTTGATCTTGGATTCTCTTTGAAGATGAAGATGATGATGACGATGATGACCTCTTGTTCTTCCTGCACCCTCCTCCCACCGGAACATTCCTCAGTGTTCCTCCTTTGGTCCAATATCTTCTGCAGGATTTGCAGAAGTACCTCGGCTGGGAAAGACTGTAATTGTTGTAGTAACAAAATTTGGTGTTGGTTGAGTCACATCTGGGACACTTCAGAGCTTGTTCTGGCTGAGGCCTTGGCTTCCTCTCTTGCTGTGCTTTTGAACATGCCAACATGTTCTCCAATGACTGGTTCGACATTTGCTGCAACAAACAAAAACACAAAAAACACATCCAAATTAACCAATTTGACTCCATGTTATAACATGCATACAAAAGGGTTAATTTAAACTTCCAGATTTTGTACTTTATTGCATTCAAGGGGAATTTTCCCCTTACTTTTCAGCTTGAGAGACATATCAATTACATGGAAAACACCATGAATAGTAAAGTATATGGTTTAGAATAACGAGGGAGGACAGAAGTTTCCTATAAAAATGTTAAATATAAAACAAAACCAAGATATATTACTTCTCTGTTCTAAACTGATCTCATGAACTAAAAATTGAAAACACAAAACCAGACAATAAGAATCCACGAAAGACACAATTAAAATACGTTGTTTTGTTTTATATTTACCTGGTGTTGTCCGGTGGAAGGATCCATCCATACAAAAGAAAATATATGCACTTCTGATCTAAGTGATAACTTAAGAACTCGAAAGGTAAGAGCTTTTGGTAGATTGTGTATGTGGGTATGGAGTTTGGTGTGTTTGTGTGTGTAGGAGAGTACTTGAGAGAGAAGGGAAAGTGGAGAAAGATGAGTATAGAAGAGAGACCATGCAAAGTGAGGTAATAGAAACCTGTGTAGGACTAGTTATATATAAAGCACCCCACAAGCAATCCCAAGAGAGAGAAAGAGAAGAGAGAGAAGGGAGTGTAATGCAATGATGTTTTTTGCCGTACACGATGATGGATGAGGTTGGCTTGCACGCAGAGAAAGCATTAAGAAAGAAAGAAAATTCTAGTGCATTCTCACTTCCTTACTTACCCAATTCCGTTCTGCAACGGTTTCATACGAACCAAAAAAAACACAAAAACAAAAAGAAACATAAACATAAACCCAACACACAAGGTCCCTCTCTCGCGTGGATGCAACTATTAATGGACCCCACCTCACCATAGGTCCCCACACATCCACCACTCTCTCTCTCTCTCTCTCCACTTCACCACCTTAACAAAATCCAAACATCAAAAACAAAATAAAAAAACCAAAACCTCTGCGATCTTCTCAGCCCCCAAACACAAAACCTCGTCCTCTCGTGTCCCTATGTTCGTCTCTTCTTCTTTTTTTTAAATTTTAATCATTCCCTCCATCTAATCTAATCTAAACCCAATTCTTCTTTTCAAGTAAAGAAAAGAGAGCAATAAATAAATAAAACGAAGAAGGGTTTGCTGCAATGGAAAAAAAAAAAAGGATTTTGTTTGGTATGTGTGTAAGTATGATGAAGTGGGACCAAGAGGGTGTAGCAGGAAGAAGATATTATTAATTGAAATTGATGGAAGGGAAGGATTGTCGTCGTTTGTTGAATGTCCGGGTGATGTGGATTTGTAATGATGTTGGTGACAGGCAAGGGGACACTAATGACAGTGACAGAGGATCTCCATTTTCATCTTCATCCTTGCTTCGTCTTTTTCCTCTCTTCATTCCCTTCTTTTCCATTTCCTCTTCAAACCCCAAAATTCTTCACATTCCAACCCTCTTCTTCAATCCCCACATCACAAAATTTCATCTTTTTAACTCATTATCCATCAACCATACTTCAAACATTCTGTATCTGTGTGATCTGCATAATGTTTTTTTGTTTGAAGAAAACTATGTATATATGTGTATATAGTATATACATATATACATATAACAGTAACGTAAAGACAGAGAGATGGAAGGGAATTAACACGTTATATTGGTGGCTGAGAGTTATTGGTTGATTCTTCACACCTAACAAGTACTACTGTCACCACTCACTCACTCATTCACTCACTAACTCACTCACTCACTCCATATTCATGAGTCAATTTTTGCTTTACCTGTTTTGGGGTCACTTGGGCCTTCAATTTTGGTGCTGGTGGTCCCTCTTACTGATGATGATCAATAATAATCTGAAACACAGTCACTGACTTGTCTTACTCAACTCCCACTTATTGGATTGATGCAATTCCTCCTGCATGCCCTTTCTTTTCCTTCTCACTCCACACGCATTTCCCATTATTTCCTATTATAACACTTCGATACTTTACCAAAATTAATTAATACTCTTCTTCTTCTTCTTAGTATAACATGTTTTTAACATAATCGATATACTAAATTCACGGTTTTTATTTGACATAGAACAACACTTTTGCTGTTAATGATTTGAGAAAAATAAACACCATGCAATATTTGAGGTATAACTTTTTACATTGCTAACCACTGTCATCATGTCTTATCCCGTTTGTGCGGTTGTTGGAATATCTATCCATGTGGATTCTTAGACCACATTCACTCATCGATTCATCTTGTTGGGATCGTGACATTCACTGTAGAATCGTGCTCAATCTGAATCCACATTTTGCATCCATACATCTCTGATTAAACATATCAGTAAGTAAAAGAAAATAAAATAAAGGTTGCTTTTCACACTGTCTTAACAACTTCATCTTCAATACTTTCATAGAAAAATACAAAAAAAAAAAAAATCACGTGTTAGTTTAGTTCCACAGCTGATTAGGGTTTATGTACGTTATAGGATTTCCCCTTAAGTAAGATTATCCTTAACTGACCGACATGAAATATTAATTAGATAATTAGACAGTGATTATGAAGTTAAAAGATTGTTCAATTATTATTCTATTTGTTACAAATTCCGACAGACACTGACTTGAACATCAGAATTTTTTTGTAGGTTTATACCCAATCGTAGGTACATACCCTTGTAAGTACAGTTTAGATGATACAATACCTAAAGATTCTAATTATTTGAGCAAAGTTTGAAATGTAAATTTGATGCATATGCTCAGTTATACAACATTTCTTTACTTTATTTAGGGCAAATTCTTGCAACTGTAAGGAACACGATTGATTTAGAAAAACAACAGACTCGAAGATTCATCTGAAGCCAAATATACAGGGAATGATTGAATAATAGTTACCAATATTTGACAATGCAGAAGAGAATGATTATTTTCGTCTTCTTGTTTTCTTTAATCAATCTAAAGATTAATTAATCAGATTCATTTCCTCACACATGGCGTTTTGTCGCTTAGCTGGTGAAAAAAAGAGCCACTTCCTTTTTTTTTTTTTTCCACAACCGTTCCAAAAATGATTAGAGAAAAGTTAACGATCATCATTGCATTTTATAAATATTTAATCACTGGTTTACATGAATCATGGGTCATACTATTTCTTTCTCTTTAGTTCCAACAATTAAGACCAACATGAACTGATTGCTAACCTAACAATCATAGCTATTCTGTCGATATCCCGCATAATAGTTAAAAGAGAAATAAATATAACCATATATAAGTTTTGTTTGATCTTAATTATTCCAAGTTAATTACAATCAGAATTGTTTTAATACAACCACTAGTTTCAAAGACAACTTAAATACTTTTTTATGTTCAATCTTCTGATATATCTTTTAAAGATAATACAATAAAGAAGTTTTAGGTTTCAAAACGGATAATATTATATATAATGATCGAACATAACAATGTTATCTCAACCATCTTAAGATCTGAACAACAATAATATAACTATAATGTTTAAAATTTAACTAAATTATATATGAGTATCAAGGTTCAAAATTGTAATAAAAATTTGTTACATTCCTTCATATAATTTAAACTTGAAACACCCAAAAGCCTTGATGCTAATATACAAAACTGAACTAGCACACCGTTTTCAAAACTTTGCTACACAACATAAGAATCTATAGATTATCCCCACTCAAAAGAGGAAAGAAAAAAGTAGAAGAATGGTCCAATTATGTGATGGTAGTACGTTGTATACTGTGTGATTTGTTGCTAAATTGGGTGTAATGTCCCCGTAGCCATTGGTATCATCAGATTCTTTGGAGAGGCTGGTGGGAAAATAGTATAATATATATATACTAACTATAATTCATAGTGTCATTATCGCTTTGTGGAAAAAAATTAGCAAACAATGATTGATCCCACTTTCACACATATCCTTTGGATCCCATAGAAATTTAGCTTTGAGTGCACCCTATGTAACCTTACAAGAAGAGTCCCTTGCTAGCTAGTATTCAAAGTAACCATAGATTGAAAGGAAAAGAGAGAAGAATAGATATATAGTAATAATATAAGTTATCATGTGGTGATTGAAATGAACATGTGTGTGTTGAGCAATGGATATTTGAGAAAAATAATGCAAAAAAAATAAAAAAAAATAAAAAAAAAAAATTTGTGGTGGGCCATGGATTGTAGGTGGGGCAATGAGGCATGAACATCATAGGGATCAGTCATGTTTGTTGACTGGTCAAATTTATACAGTCAAAGGAAACACTGAGAGCAAAAAAAAAGTAAAAGTGAGTGATGGGAAACTGTGCCCAAACACCCCCTTGGCACACAACACATACGGTAACGTTGTTTGTATTAGCATTTCTGTGAAGAAAAGAATCTGGTTGGTGTTCCCACTTCTTTCTTCCGCGCAGAATCTTTGTCTCTATGGTTGAGGTTGATATGTCATCTCATTTTGTGTGCTCCTTCGTGTTTAATAAACATAAACCACTCTCATTATTAACAACTATAGGATGTGATGGGTTCGTTAGATACTTTGCAACAAAATTTTAAACAAATAAATGGATCAACACAATCACATAAAGAAAAGAAAAGCAAGATTGTTGTGAAGACTTCAAATTGGAAAGTGGGATAATATTTTTGTGGCATACAATTTCGTTGAACTAGCCTAGCCAATGAACCAGAAAAGACAAAAATGTTTGCCAATTACAACGCGTTCTTGCTTCGTAACAACTTCGAGATAACAATGATAATAATGATGTTGGGATATTAGTCATCGACGTTAAAAGTCGTTAATTTGCATCGACAACGCTTTTTAACTACGGTTCTGACGAACCCTCGTTGTTACTCAAACGCCGAAACTCTGTTTTTTTATTTTGGTGGGAAAATTTAACAGTAATATAGTGTTATGTTTGGTGATGTCTATTAAATGTTTCATTATGTAGTAAGCGTTACATCAAATCTTAATATGTTGGTTTTCTATCTATGATGTATAGTACTTGTGATGTTTCCTTATTCTATCACTTTGTTGAATAAAAGAATGAATAATGTTAGAGTTTTTTAAAGAAGGAACGGAAAAAATGAGTTCCGTTTCCGATGTTTTGTTGAAGAGGGAATACTATTTGAAATTTACTTTAAGTCATTGCGCCTCATTTTTGGAAATACCGAGCATGTTGGAAATAGTACACACTATTTCTTGTTCTGCACAGAATGCCAAAGAAACATTCTAGAAATTCGATATGCATGAAACTTTCTTTTGAATATAAACTAATTTTTGTAAACTTGCATCAAGAAAAACTCTATTTTGTGATAATTAAGCTATGATAATAAAATTACTATTCTAATCATGTTTGCGAGAACAAATGTTTTTAACTAGTTACTAATTTTAATAATTATACTTTTGAAATATAAATAGTATAAAAGGAATTTATCCTTCTTCCATTAATATCATACTTCTTACCTAACATCAAATCCAGAGAATGAACAATAACTTGTGGATTAAGATTGTTCTGACTATGTTGACACGTGTTAGTTTTGCAGCATAAGTTTTGTTTCCCATATTCTCGCTTTTTTTGGTTAATGTTTTAATCATTACAGTAATTTATGATTGGTTTGGTGATTATTACAACAATTTCTGCTTCCCAAGTGAATAGTCAAGTAAATTTACTTCCTAAAAGAGCAATCATACATAAGATTTATATATTTAATTTACACTTTTCAGTTTTTTAGTTTTTAGTTTTTACCATTTTAATATATGTTCTTCCTTTATTTATCTGGAATATCTTTCAAAAACAAAATTACGGTGAAGTTTCGAATTTACAATATCTATAAATTATAAAACTATGATAAAATTTTAAACTTAAAAAAATATTTTAAATACAATGACCGATATTAATTAATCTGAAATCAGAATTTTTTACATTCATCCTTTTATTTCATTTTTCTCTATTTCTTTTAGGTGTCAAGAGTTGATGCACAAAATTAATCCCTCCACGAGTTCAGATCTTCTGCTATTCATACTCAATTTTATAAAATTCACATAAAAATGGGAGCATAAATAATATGAAATATTGTATACATATACATTGTTTTGACATAGATGATGTGTGTGAACTAAGAATAATGGCGTGTTTGAAACCAAATTACGCGCGGCGAGGAAAGTGATTTTTAAGGTTATGGTCGGTGTGAGGTGGGACCCGGCGAATGTGACAGGAGTGTGTGATTGGAACACGTGGCATGGGAAATGCGGCTTGAAAGAAGAATATTGCAGTTTACGAGGAAGAAGCAAAGAACAGTGAAGTAGTGTGCAGTGAATAATAGATAGATAGATAGATAGTAGTAATGTGCATTATAGAGAAAGAAAAAAAGAAAGTGTGAAATGCACTAATTTTAGATGAATGAGTAAACAAACACCATAGCATAGAATAATAGAGTATAGAACAGAGTAGAATAGAATATAGCACTGTCAAATCTTGGACCCTGTTGCTGGGACCCACACTCACTTCTCCTCTCTTCTCAAGCAAAGAATCTCAATCTCACACTCCAATTCCAACAACCCTATGTCTATAGTTCTTCTTTTCTTTTCTTTTTTGCATTTTGGTACATGTAATTTAAAAATGGATTAAATATCTTTTTTTTTTCTCTGAAACATTTTAGAATTAATTTATTTTAAAATTTTATACCAATTTAGTTTTTTATTCTTAGAAATATATAGATTTAATCATTCTTACCAAATTTTGTTAAATTTATTTGATATTTTAAACACATTTTATGATAATATTTGAATTAATATTGAAGTGAAAATGTGTCAAAAAAATGTAAACAATTCAAATACTATTATGAGATGTGTTTGAAACGTTAGATAAACTTAACAAAATTTAGTTAAAAAAATTAAATTCACGTACTTTTAAAAATAAAGAACTAAATTGGTCAAAAATTTTAAAATATAAATAATTACAAATTTCACTAAAACTTGAGAAACCAAAAACATATTTATCTTTTTAAAAATAAATAAATTATCCAGACATCTTTTATTTTATTACAATAAAGTCCTTAAAAGATCAATACTGTGAAGAAGGTGGTTGGGAAGAGAGTGGTAGTGTTTGGTAACGAATTGATCGTAGTCTCTCAAGTGGGAAATGATGAACAATGAACACAATTGTTATGATGTCCATTGGTCTCCGTTTTTTTTTTCTTTCTAATCTATAAACATGTCCAATTATGATTTTTTTTTAATGTGTGTTTTTTTAATCTGGAAAAGCTAAATTTTAATTAAATTTGTTACTAGAGAGATTTTACCATTTTGTGGGGTTTGGGTACACCTCAAAAGATCACACGTGATTTAAAATTTTAAACCAGAGTTAGTTTTTGTATACATGCCTTTTCTCTTAATCCAAAAATTACACGACTTAAGAGTCTATCTCACTCACTATATGATAAAACATGATTAAATAAAAATAAGATAAACTTACTTTTTGAGTTTTTATTTAAGTTTCTAAACCTTTATTATTATTATTATTATTATTATGCTAAAATCCTTACTTGTATCTAATTTTTGTTTCAATTGTTAAATCTGGACTTTTTTTAAATTAAATTTTAATTTTTGTTAAAATAATTTAATTAACGTCATGTATCAATTCTTAGTATTTTTAATTTATTTATTTACTTGATTTATTTTTTAAGATTTTTTTTTGTCGTATATCATATCATTGTTATTTCATATAATAGTGTTAGTGTCTAGAATATCACATAGGGTTTTATATTAAATTTAGTCTTTATATTTGAAATTTTGATTAAATTGAGTTTTAATTTTTCTTTTTAGAATAGAATTATCTTCTTCATAGACCAAATTATTATTATTATTATTATGGAAGAAAAAACAAATTTGAATTTCTTAAAATTAATAAGATATTTTCAAAGCAACATAATACATTATTGTAATAAATCGTTATTGATATGCCTTTTTATTTCTTCCAAACAAACATTTTCAATATGATACGGTGATGGTGCAAATTCAATGGATTCAGCCTCTTTTTTTCTTTGAATCTCATCCTTTTCAGATTTCACCTTATCAGTCGGTCAATTTAACGCTCTACGTTTTTCATGTTTCAAATTGGATTTCTAATGCATCTTTTGATTTCTTCAATTATCGTATGATAAGATTAAATGTTATTTTAAGAAAATTTCACTTACCTTTTTTATATATTTTTTGATAAATCGTGAAATGTTCTTAAATGAAGTGTTGTAGTTTCAAAACCTTTAATAAAGTTTTTTGTTTGAAATATTTCCCCCCTTCCAATCCTTATATAAAAAATAAATAAAAATTATATATATATAACAATAGTCGGCGTTTTTAAATGACTCTTAACCTTTCATTTCATCTTTAATAAAGATTTTTAGTTGAAATGTATTTTTTTTTTTCAAGCAAAAGTTAAAGAATAGATAACACTGTTAAGATTTGTTGTTATAGTGTATCTTAACCTTCTGCTACACTATGATTAGGTATTATATATTTAAGTATAGAGAAGTAGTAGTTAATTACTCTTTTGGTTAAAAGATATGATGACTTCTTTTGTTAAAGTATTATAGAGAGTGTTATTTTCTCTTACTTTTATTAATCTTATTTATAATCAAGTAAGACAAATTTGTAATCAAGTATCATTTTGAACTTGTAATTTTTTTCCCCTAAAGTTAATGTTTGTATATATTTTATTTTTGTCTCATTTTATTATTTCTTTCTTCAACTAATGATTACTTGATTATAGTTATTTGTATTAGCACTTGTTATATTATTTAGCATATTTGCTTCGGATCTCTTACTTCTAGTTTGTTAGTGATAAAATCTTTTATATTTATTCGAGATATTTCAACTTATTTATCAATTTTTACATCTTCATATCTCTAATTAGTGAAGGATAAAACTTGTTTAAGATAAATTGGAATAGTACTAATTACTACATACATTTAAAGTGAATTGAACTCTTACATATTATTGAGTATATACTTAATAATGATAAAAAAAAATAAAAAGACTTCTCTTGCAACTATAAAATTTACATACTCAAGTTGGAAGTGTCTTTGTTCAATTTTAAGGGTGAACTTTGTTAAAATCACCCTTAATATTGATTTTAAACACCTAAAATGTTATTAAAAAAAGATTTATTAAAAATTAAATCTTGTATGCATGTATATATTCTCTATTACATGCATAAGTGAATATATGTGTATACGAGTACAGTAGACATTCCCTTAAGTTTGCACTCATTTAAGTTTGCATCTCATATAAATCTGCATTTGAAAAGAAAAAATTTTCGGATCAATAATTGTGACTTTATTTTCAGAAAAAAAATCACATACAGTACTTTGATGACTATTTTTATTTGTTCACGTGTAATTGTCGATTGATCATTTTGTAAAATGTGACGAAGGGTGAAGAAGATACCTTATCTTGATTTAATTGATCAAATGATAGATAAGGAAATCTTTCAACTCACTCATATTAACATCAAAGTTGATAACACTCTGTAATGATTTGAAGATAACATTGTGTTGCTTAATTTCAACTTCGTCCATACCAATTACTTATATTTTATATTATGTTACATTTTGTTATATAGAGAAAGTATGTGAATAAAATAAAATAACAAGTTCTTCAACATGTCTTTTATATCTATCATATATCTCATATTTTCACATTCTTTACAAATTTCAAACACTTATAATATTTCATATTGTAATTATATTATTCTTAATATTCCACATCGTAATATGACTATTAAAATTTGATAAATCCGCAAGCTAATTAAGTCAACATCAAACTCTCAAGATCATAATGAGTACTTAAGTGAATGTTTACTGGTACGGATGAATGTACCACTTGATTGTTTAAAATAATTATCAAATATCTTAAAAGAATTTATTTTGTTTCTCTCTTGTTATATGTTTTTTTATCTTTAATTCTTTATTTTTATTTTTATTTTAAAATGTTTTTAATTAAGATCTAAATAATTTTTAATTATTTCTACTAACTTAGAGTTTAAATATGTTAAATATGTTATTGATTACATGGTACCAAATTGGTTAAGCAGAAAGAAACCAAAAAGGACAAGTCTTCATGATTAAGTATTGTTTCCCAATCCCTTTGGTAGTAGTTATTAAAGCCGCAAATCCAAAAATTACATGCACCAATAATAGTTCCTCATGCCACATTATAAAACTGGATTCTTAATACCAACAAAAGATTGCTACTATTATTGTTATAGGTGAAGTGTCTCTATTATAAAAATGAACATTGCATATATCTGTCGGTCTAAGCTGTGTTGTTTATTTGTTGTGTTGTGGTTTTTGTTTCGTTGGTGTCACACTTCAAATTTTGTGAGCTGAGCATGCTTGTGTTGTTTGTTTTGTCCATTTGGTAATTGTTTTTTATTGGAGGATATTTTCAAAGAATATCCATTCAAATCTATACAAAACATTCACGTATCTTTATAGGTTCCCATTTTTCTAAATGCTCCACTTTCTCTCTTCTCTCATTCTTTACGACATAAATTAATTTATGATATGATATTCTAATGATGATCACGTTTCAGCTGCTTCTCATTGACGCTTCCACTGCTTCTATTTCGACAACGCATTGGACTAGCATTTTTTTTTTCGTATTAACTTTAGGTTTATAGTTTAATTAAAGGCATGTGTTGTGTACTTGCATTAAATATTAAAAGGAAAAACTCGTGAAATTTTAATATGCTTTTTAGTATCTAAACCTTTCAAAATTGAAATCCATTCATGTTTTAAATTTTTATACATTTTGATTTTAAAACTTAAAAAATTAATAGATATAATAATTTTAAGGGTTAAATATGTTTTTAGTCCCTTAAGTTTTAGTGAAATTTGGAATTAGTCCATCTTCAAAATGTTTTACCAATTTAATCCTTCATATTTATAAATATGTGAATTTAGTCATTTTAATCAAATTTTGTTAAGTTTATTTGACATTTCAAATACGTTTTACGATAATATTTGAGTTAACATTAAAGAAAAAAATGTGTTAAATGGGGTAAACAATTTTAATACTATCATGAAATGCGCTTGAAACATTAGATAAACTTAACAAAATTTGGTTAAAATGACTAACCACACATTTTTAAAGATGAATGACTAAATTGGTCAAAAATTTCAGAAATGGACTAATTCCAAATCATACTAAAACTTGAAGGACCAAAAACATATTTAATCTGAATTTTAATACAATTATTTTAATTTTTTTGTGTCAAACACATTTTAAATTAGCGTTTAATTGTTTATATCCGTTTGAAATGTTGTTTAGGTCTTAACAAATTAATATTTTTGGATTAAAATAATTATATTTATATATTTTAAATTTTAAGAAGTAGAATGTATATTAAAATTTAAATATAAATAAGTTTTAATTTTTCTTTTAAATTTAATAATTAAAAAAATATTTAATCCATAATATTTAAGTGGCCTCACTAATAAACTTGGAATGTATTACTGATTTAATGTACGTATAAAATTAAAAATTAAATTAATTTTAAGTTGATTTTATTAATTTATTTTCAAATCAATGTTTGCGTTATACACACAAAAGAAAGATCGAATATGAACTGAATTCAGTAAAATTTCAAATAAGTGAAAAACAATGAAAAAAAAATGAAAAATGATTTTTTGACTACTAAATTTTAACAACTTTTTCTTACAACCTTAGGTGACATCTTCTTCTAAGTGGTTCTCCATTCTTCTATTTTTTCATTCTCAATATTTCAAAACCATTTAAAAAATGACACATCAAGTTATAAAATAAAGTTGTCAAAATTTAGTAGTCAAAATATCATCTTCCAAAAAAAAATACATACTTCTGTTTAGTATGATGGACAAATATATGGTTATTTGCTTACCGGTTTTGTGGGTTCCTGGTGTCCGTAGTAAAGGCCCATTGGGTACTTCATGGGCTTTCGTTTTCCATTCTTATGGGCTTTTTCCTGGTCCGAAGAAGATTAATGGGCCCAATAATTGCAGTTTGCAACTTTTCCTGCCTCGAGTGTTTTTTATTTATTCAAAACCTAAAAAAATGAGGGGCAAACTATTAAAAACAATTCATAAAAAAGCTAGTATGTACGTTTAAGAGGAGCAATTACTATTTATTTTTATATATAAATTGCACTATTTGTAATCAATTTGGATAAGAATAACTTGAACAATGACGTTTCCCCTAGCTAGATTTTAATATAATTTATATGATCAAGCCTAAAAGTGTTTTTAGAAAATAATTAAACTCAAAATTACTTATTAATCTTCAGTAATCTTTTGTCAATTAATTGATCTATATATGTTTGGTGGTAATTATTAACGGGTGTTTGAATTACATGTTCTATTTTTATAATATATTATTTATTTTAATTAACGATGCAATATTATTTGTTCTAATTGATTATTTTTTTCTTCCATGAAACAATTTTGTATTTTCAGCAACCAGAATTGGCGAAGTATCATAAATAAAAATGTCATTGCTTATTTCATCATGAACATTTAAAAGCGTCCTTAGTTAAGTTTTAATATTATGAGGCATATTTTAAAATTTTGAAATGATTAAAAGAAAGTTAAAATCGAGTTATGATTCTCACAATAAAACATTTCCATGAGAATACGAGAGAACATATACTTCATGGAATGTATTATATATCTAAGACTATTATAAAAAAATGATATTCCTGTAAAGATTTAAAAAATTATTTTATTTTTTACAAATGTAAAAATTTTCAAAGTGTAAAAAAGTATGAAGGTAAAAATGTAAAACATAAAATGATTTGAGTATTTAGGTGAAGTGATTTGATGTATATATTAAAATAATTATTATAACATATATATATATATATATATATATATATAAGTTGTAATTAACTTTATTTACTAATTTGGTCTCAAATTGGAAATGACAAGATTGGACCGTTTTAAAAAATAGATACTAAATTGAACAAAAAATTTTAAATAGAAAATTAAATTGAAAACAAGTTTTACTATTGTCACGTCATATGTCATGACTGTAAACTGCCACATGGCACGACAGTAACTTGACATGTGATAGATTATAAATTTTTAGAAAAAATAAATAAAAATAAAAAAATTCACAGGCTTAACACATGTCTTGTACTAATTGGAACATGATGTTAACTCTAACCTAAGAAAGATGACCAAATTGAACCCTTCTAATTAATTAGGGCACTAAATTAAACAAAAAAAAATTATGGAAAACAAGTTGAACTAAACAAAAAGGCATAGAACCAAAGGCATAGAACCAAATAAGTAATTATACCTGATTTTAAATAAAAACTGTTTGGAAAACTAAATTTATAAGAAAAAGTATATTTTTGGTTTTGTCAAACTCGTTTTGTCTATGTAGCCTTAAATGATTAAATTACTTGTTCAAATTATAAAAAACATGAAATTTTATTTTGTTTTTATCATCATAATGTTTTAAAAAGAAGTAAATCCATTATTTTTTTTAGAAAAAATGAGAACTATTTCATCAATTTGAAACTACAGACACTAAAATCAAAAGTAACATAAAAGTACATCGAATAACTTTTTTTCCAAAATTATTATTCATATTAATAATAATTATCATAGAAATTATATCATTATTAATTTCTGTTTGGTTAACCACTTAACAACCGTTGAACTCGCAAACAGATACAAAAACGTTAGTATTCAAATTGATATTCTAGAAAAGACGGTTTTGATTTGTTTAAGCACAATATTAATTAAATATTAAATATGGTTAGACAAAATCACTTGTACATGGAAGTAATATGTAGATATTTTTTCTCGACTCAAATATAAAAAGTATTACTTGGAATAATTTTATAATTAAATTTTAATAAATATGATGAAAGATAATTCATGACTTTAATATTTTTCTTCTAAAAATATTAATAGGAAATGATAAAAAGACTATATAAGATATTCTAAAAAACTATGAATTCAATAAAAAAAAACATATTAAAAGTGGTCATAAATAATCCTTTATTATTAACGGAAATATAAAATATTTGTTTCTCCGACATGTTATCCTTTCCTGTTAGTAATATAATATGTATGTTATTTATTTTTTTAATAAAACTTGTACAAAATAATATTATCAATACAAATAAAATATATAAATATTTCTCAGTTGTCCTTATCTTTTAACTGATTTTATACTATTTTTTTAAAATGTACACTGCAAGACATCACTTCTTCATCTTCTACGACAACGAGTTACTTCTAAGACAGTTTAGTGAATTTGATTACTTGCAAACTAAAAAATGAATAATCGTAATTTTAATATTTATTAAAAATAAAAATATATTAAATGTGCATATTATATATTGTTTTAAAATGAAAAAAAAAGAAGAAAAATGCAGCATTTTCAACTAACATTCTTAACTCTGGAGTGAGGGTTGTCAAACAAAGCTTAGAAAAAAAGTAAATAAATAAATAAACAAACGGACTTTGGAGTCCATACTCTGCAAAACCAAACGCTGTCTCTGACTGTGTCTCGATGGCAGCGTCGCGAATCGTAGCCCACCCTCCGCCCTATCTCCACCGCCAATGTTCGCCGTCAGACGCCGTGCCGTTCCTCAACCTTACGCTTCACGCAAAACGGTACCGTAACCTCAGCATTCGCGCTTCTCTTCACGAGGGAAAGCAGAAGAAGAACGATCTCGCTGATAAACCTCACTCAGTCGAATTGCGAACCAGCCCCAACGACGTCGTTTCCCGCGATCCGCTCATTCTTCCGCGTACCTATTTACATCCTATTCCATGCTTTCTCCTTTTCTTTTTTTCTATCTTTCTGGTAGCTATTACAATTGACGATTTTCGCGATTCAATTTTCAGGACCTTTATCTGCTTCAGTTTCTGACGGTTCTGGACTTCGTGTTGCATATCAGGTGTTTGCTTGCTTGTCACATTGCATGATTATTAGTGGAATCGTTTTTTCTTGTTGTCTGTGTACGCTAACTAGCAATTCTTACATAATTCACTGTATACAAGCACAATCATCAAAATAGCGATAAAATAGACCGTGGATCTTGTTTTAAAACAATTAATTGACATTACTTTCTTGAGGTTTATTACTAGGTGTGGCTGTGCTCATGCATGAACTACTCTATACTCTCATTTGATTCTTTTTTTTCTTTTATTTATCAATTGTATGAGTGACTGAGCTAATTGTATATAGAGTTTATAGATTGTTTTTCAGTATAATTATCGTTGGAGAGTCGACAATCGTACTGTAGATGGTAATTTATGTTGAATGAGGGTGTAAATCGGTGTTTTGCAATTGAAGTTTAACACCCATTGTTTATGATTTCATATAGCTAAATACTGCATTTTCAGGGGGTTCATGGTGCGTACAGTGAATCAGCAGCACATAAGGCCTACCCAAATTGTGAAGCTGTGCCGTGTGAACAATTTGAAACCGCTTTTGATGTAAAGTATTGTTACCCTTTCTTCTTGATCTGTAATCTCTTTTTTATGTTTCTTTATTGGTTTCCCCTGTTTTTCTTCATGGAATTCATCTTAATCTGTATAGTTTTTGTCCAGAGAACTTTATCTCTTATTTTTTCATTACTGCCCGAACACCTTAAATTCAAAATCAAACATTCCAGTTCTTAGCTCTTAGTCTTAGATTCTTGTTGTTTTTTTCTTATTGTGGTAACCTTTTTGTATAGACATTTTCCAAGAGGTGTAATCTCATTGTTTCTCTCATTTTTGGTTTTCTGTTTTAGGCTGTTGAAAGGTGGATTGTGGACAGAGCAGTTTTGCCAATTGAGAATTCTTTAGGAGGGAGTATCCACAGAAATTATGACCTTTTACTTCGGCATAGTTTACATATAGTAGGAGAAGTGAAATATGCTGTTCGTCACTGTTTGATGGCAAACCATGGTGTTAAACTTGAGGATTTGAACCGGGTTCTAAGTCATCCACAGGTGTGATTCTAACGTTTTAAGTCTTACCTTCTCCCAGTGACAAACATGTCCCAGACTGACACTTTTTTTCAGGCTCTTGCTCAATGTGAGAACACACTGACAAAATTGGGATTGGTACGAGAAGCAGTTGATGATACAGCTGGTGCCGCTAAGGTAAGTGTAGAACTATTGAAAGATGTTGAAAGACAAAAAAATACATTCAAGGGACCTCGAAACCACGAGTCTGAACTACTACACCAGATTGATATCAATGGCAATAAATACAAATAATTTAAGGATTTGCTCTTATATTCTTGATATGATATTCACATTGTATCATGTAATTAAAATTACTGTTACATTGAATTTCTCTCTATTATTTTCACATTGTATCATGTAATTAAACATTTGTTTATTTAATTTGTGATGTTAAGTCTTTTTTTAATTTGAGCTGCATACAAAATTAAAATAGTAGCCCTACAAAATATTGAAAATACAATAAATAATTAATTGTGTCTATAAGACTGAAATAAGTAATAATAGTTAAAATGATCTTAAAAATAATAAGGAAGTGTATTAAGATGCAAGAGAGTACGGGAAGAAAATTAATTAAGCTAAAAAATGGAAGCTTGCTGGGTAGCTTATAAGAAACTCTTAAAATAAGCTAATTTGAGGATTTCCCAACACTTAGTCGGTCAAACTAGTCTATAATCTAGTAGCTAGCTTATTCGTCTTAACAAACGCACCCTAAGAGATCAATTAGGATGCTCTACCAATAAAAAAATTGATATATAAGATATTTATCATATGTTGTAATAAAAGATAGGTAGCTGACATAATTTCTGGTGTTTCTGTTGAGCAATGGTTATTATTAAATTTTTGTACTGCAAAGAATTTGGCATCATTAGAACAATTCCCACTTTTTCTAGGAAACATGCTTCTTTCCTTTATATTTGAGAGCATTTTGTATATTTAGACCCTATCCAAACATGTAGAACCTTTTCTCCCAAGATTTCACTGAAAAACGACTTGTTAAGATCCTTAATAAGTGATACTGTGGTGTGATATTCTTAGGTTATTGTGTAAGGGACCACCATAAAATTAAAAAAGAGAAGTAAAATAAAATCTTTTTGCATTGTTTTGGAAACTAAGGATAAGAGTGATTTAAAATCACGTAAAAAAAAACCAGTTAAACTTTATTTTGTCTGAAGATGTTTTGTTTTAAATTTGCATTTAAAACTAAAAACCAAAAACTTGCAACCATCCCAAACAGAGGCCTTAGTTATAAGTAGGTCCATCCTTGGTCAAATTCTAATCTGCTGAGAATTTTGGCATATTCTTGTCATCTTCTGACGACATGATTAGATGTTGTACCTTGGGGTATTCGATTGAGATTCAATTTGTATTGCTACTGCCTACTTGTTTTTTAGTATCACTTATCCTATTGTTACAAATTGTAGCAAGTTGCCTTGCTCGGACTACAAGATGCAGGAGCAGTCGCTAGTTATTCTGCTGCAAAGATCTATGGCTTGAATATACTTGCTGAAGACATTCAGGTCTGGGTTGATGGCATCAGTTTGACCTGTTATTGGAAGTTTCGGTTCGCAGTAGATTTCATTGCTAATAGGTTTGCATTTGCAGGATGATAGTGATAATGTCACTCGATTTTTAATGTTAGCCCGAGAACCTATAATTCCAGGCACTGATAGGCCATTTAAGGTACTCAGAATAAATAGAAGAAATTATTGAACAGAAAACATCATATTTCTCCGGATTCCTACATTGATTGGTTTTTATGCTTACTAATCAATATTAAATATTGCTATTGATTTGTCAGACAAGCATAGTTTTTTCTTTAGAAGAAGGTCCTGGGGTTCTTTTCAAGGCTCTTGCTGTTTTTGCATTGCGTCAGGTTAACCTTACAAAGGTTTGTTGTCTCTCTTGGCATCACCTGTTATATCTTTTGAGGAGGTTAGCAAGCATGCTTTTTAGGCCTTTCTAGTTATATAATTCATTTGTTTTTTGAACAGATTGAAAGCCGTCCTCTGCGAAACCAACCTCTGCGAGCAGCAGATGATAGCAGCAATTCCAAGTATATTTGCTGAAAGTCATAGCTATCTTTTTCTAAACTCTAACACATTCATCATTTAAACTAATTAATTAAAAACTTAAAATCATTATGAGTGTTGTCTTAAAGAAAAAGGTATATTGCTAGTGATTGTTATGACCGTAGTTCTTATCTTATACAGGTACTTTGATTATCTTTTTTATGTTGATTTTGAAGAATCAATGGCTAATCAGAATGCACAAAATGCCCTAAGGCATCTAAAGGTTGGTTTTAATTTAACCCTTTAAAGCACATTGAAAGTTTTACTGGTGAGTACATATTCTAAAACCGATACACATAACAGGAGTTTGCTACATTCTTGCGAGTGCTAGGGAGCTATCCAGTGGACACTAGCTCGACGTGAATAATTTCCAAAAGAGGTGAGGGTCATGTATGGTCATGTATCGGAACAATTTTGAGATTAGATTAGTTTACCGAATGTAAATAACCTCCAATTTTGAAACTTTTGGTATACCTTATCTTTTATTGCAAAACAACTAATCTTGTAGTTAAAGATGTCATGCATCCTCCGTCTTGCCAGAAAAAGAGAAGATATCCTATGTAAAAATTATATTTTTTTTCTGATAGATGTTTCTCATTGTTAAAATTGAATGAGTAACATGTTGCCAATAGATTACTGCTTTTGTTGGGAATAAAATCTAGATATTTTTTATTGGGTTTAGCATGTTTGTGGACTCAAATGTATAGTTTATGATGGGCATTTTATTCTGTACCTTTCATTAAATTAATTTTGTACGCTTTTGGTGATGCAGGAATGCAGAATAGGATTGCTTTTGCGTGCGACGTGGTACTTCCAGTGGTTAAATCATGTTGATGGATATACAGAGTTTAGATTGCTTCATACAGAACAGGAAATTGTATCAAATGTAAAAGCTTCTTAACATTTTGACACCCTGCCCGCTATCTATGTTTTCAGATCTAGCTACAATGAATAGCCATGTCTTTTTTTTTTATTATTATTACGTTTTAAATGTTAGTTAAAATATTTTTTTTCTTTACCAATTGTCCCACTCTGAAATGTTTGCACATGTTCTGCCCCTCTGTGTACAAAAGTACTCTTCACTAATCAAATTTAAAATTCGGTTTGATTGCTTTTCTTTATCAGATATAACTCATTATCATAATTTGATAAATAATTAGATGAGGATCAATAACTAATATTACTAATATTGAATGGTATATCAATACTCGTAAGAGACATATGACTGTAGGTTATAAGAATAAATAACATATTTTTCATGTTGAAAAATATTGTAAATAAGACTTACAAATGACATGATCTCACTAATGTTGAATGTTAAATAATCAATATTGTGAATAAGACTTAAAAATGATATGATCTCACTAACGATGAATGTTAAATAATCGGACATAATCGGACATCACTGTTCCTATGCATTGCTTCAAATGGGTCAAATAGACCCAACAGTGTTGAAATTTTTAAGTTCAAATTTGTGGTTCATACTTCTCATAAATGAAGATATAGAAAAGCTCAAACTTAACTTTAAGACTCCAAATACAAAATAAGACAGATTTTAAGCTGGAACATGCCATTCTCAATGTCTTGCCATTAGATCTCTGATCAAGGCCAGGATCTCACCTCGCATGCTGGCAACCGCAGAAGAAGTAACCTGATCCTTCACAGCAGAAAACCACAAATCATTCATATCCGCATTCTTATGATTTGCATGCCAGTTGCATATTGTTCTTGCTGTGGCTGTCACATATAAACCACAGTCATAACCATTATCTTGCATGGGTGAATTAGTGCATTCCTGAAAGCTAGCCTCAGAAGCTGATCCAGAGGATCCCATGTATCCAGCAACAGCTTTATAGAGTTTCTTGGCAGGTGCTGCATTCATACCTCTGCAACTATCATGGTGAACAAACACATTAGCATTGCGGCAATATGCAACTAAGCTCCAATGAGAACCACCTTCAGCTCTGTCAACATCATCATTGTCATTGATGGGGAACATAACCAGTGCCTTATCAGACAAATGCAGGGGTTCTATGAAATCACCGAGAGACTCAACCACAGGACATTGCATTATCCAAAATGCAATGGATGGTGGAACCAGCAGTATATCCTCAGAGGAATGGCTTGAACAAAGATAACTGAAATAAAACTCAATAATCCTATCATTCAAATAATATGGACCACTAAGGATTTCAAGATCTGATTGTCTAAGCACCACATCATTGTAGCCGAGAATCTTCTCATCTGCTCGTGATTTCTTCATCCTAGTAAGAAGGCTAGCATGGTGAAAACAAATTAGGACAAATCTAAACCAAATTATCACCTACAATCTCCAAAGGAAAAGAAAAGGGAAAGGCACATAGAGCTAGCAATTGTGCTATTTCATGTTCTAATAGCTAAAGTACAACATGCAATACCTTAAAAGTGTGAGAAAAATAAACAAACAATCTATTATTGCTTGGGGTTCTTCTACACATCCGCAAAGACATTACAGTTCTCAATATGTTATTTAGTATAAATCCAAATTGTCAAATTTTTGTTTAAGTTGGAAGATGTTTCTCCAGACATCAGAATTTCTGATGGTAAAACTAAATTACCTTCAATCATCAACAGCAGAAAATAAAAATCAAGAACAACTTCATAAGAGAAGAAATAATTCAGAAAATCAAATAGATGTGTTTAGGTTTAAACTTTCATTCTATAGGGATTTGGTCGAATGAATAATGGTTGCAACCGTTTATACATCGATTGGGTCAAGAGATGAGTAATCTTGTTTCTACCTATTAAAACTTATGTTAATTTATTTTCATCAGAAATGGTCTCCGGAGAAAGAAGTTTGGGGGCAAACTATTAAACTCCAACTTCAAATAATGGAAAAAAAAAAAAAAACCTTATTTGTTTTGTTATATATCAAACCTAATCTTGCAGTATCTTGGAATTTAAATTGGAACACATTGGTATATGTGAAAATAATGAAAAGAAAGAGAAAATGCAAGAATCAATCAAAGCTATACCAGATAATGACGCACAGTTACAGAGATTGCGCAAGTAGAGGTGAACAATTGCGATGCCACTGCGTCAGAGAAAATTGAAGATGAAAGTACTATTTATAGCATGTGATGTGTCAAACAGTGCTGCTTTTGACATGAAAGGTTAATTTTCTTCTTCATTCTCTTTACATTCATGGTTGCAAGATTTTAACATGAACCAAGATTTATAAAATAAAATTTTATAAATTAGAAATTAATATTTGCAACTTAAAAACTTAAATGATAAAATTTATTAAATATAAGTTTATTTTAGTTATATATATTTAAATTATGGTAAAGATGAAAAGCACTACTTGTATTCTATACTTACACTGTTTAAGAAAAATAACAACAGACTCATTTCTCTACCATTTTATATAATTTTCTACCCATTTGTACTTCTTCTTTTTTCTGTCTATTTTTCCTTGTTTTTCATCTTTTTTTCTAACTAATTTTCATATATTTTCTATTTATTTTTACCCTTTAGTTTTTTAAACTAAATTTATTTTTTCTATAAATTTTCTTATTCATTTGTCTTTATTCCTTCAAATATTTTTTTTAATTTCTTTTGTATTTGCTCAATTTCTTTCACAATCATTAACTTGATCTTTCAATAGTTAATTTAAATGAATTTTATAAATCACTTTTTGTTTATTTAGTTAGTATGTATAATTTTTTTAAAAATGTTTTCAAATTTGAAGTTATATTTAAACATGATGCTTGATGATTATCACGAAATTCATGGTCTCACACTTCTTTGAATCTTATGCATTGAACAAACTCAAACTCTTAACAACTATGAAACCCATATTTAAGATTAAGTGAAAGCTCAAAATTCAATACAAGAGTTAAAAAATCCATGACAACAATAAAAATTAAATTGACCTAGGAACTTCATAAAAGATGATAATTAATATATATATAATAGAGATGCAGGGTTTAACATATGAAGGTTAATGGGAGGGAGATGCTAATCAATGTATTGTTTGTTTGGAATAGAAGAGAAGGACCAATTGTTAGACTTTGAATAAAATATCCACAAATTTGATTATCATTTGAGATGAGAGAGATGTTTTGTTAAGATTTTTTCCTCAATTGTTTTAATTTTATCAAGAATTTTCTATTTGTTGTGATAATTCTTAAAGGTTATAAAACTTTATTGTTTGTGATGTCTATTTTTATGTCTTTTTCAATCTAATGGTAATTTTGTATGTCAAAATTTTCATTTTCCAATTCTACAAGTTTTAGACTTCATAATTGATAACATCATTATCTAAATTTCATATATGTTCATATAATTTCATTATAAATTACATCTACATTTTGATTAGGTTCAAAATTCATTGAAACTAAAAATAATATTCATCATTAATAAGTCTTTCATTTCGATGTTTGAGTAACTTCACTTATAATCTCTATTGCTAGAGTTTCAAGTTATCATTTGATTTAAGCATCACGCAATTTTTGAATAAAATTACGCATATATTAAATACTCACTGCTTAAACTACAATAATTACAAAAAAAAAAACTATTTTTACTTACACCATCACAGACTTTCATAAATTTCACATATATTAACAAACACAAATTCTTAATAATCACATGTCAATATTGTAATCTAATTCATCATACATATGATGTACTAATGCAACTAATATGTTTTTTCCACATCTAAATAACTTCTTTTACCTAAAAGTAACATGTGTGTACAAGTAAAATCTTTCTTATACAATGTATAAAAAAATTATATACAAGACTTTATAGTAATCTTAGTGTCAAATCTTTTACCAACATCCTTTTTACCGAAACGAACAAGAAAGGAAACTAAATCTCTGTAAGAAACGAACTACTTGTCAAATCAATAATTAGATTGTCTCAATTTAACACTCACATTACTACCTCCTCATGGTTGTATTATGTCAGATCAACAATATAACAATCATCCTTTTAACTTAAAGAGCATTTAGAGATAATAGAGCTTAGGAGATAAAATCTCCAATGAAACAAATGATGAATACTTATAACCTACTTATAGGCTTTTTTATATATTTATCTACTTACAAATTACCTTTATTAAAATCTCAAGTCTTATTTTTCCAATAACAAAATTTCTTGTCCTTTGAAACCATTTTTATAAGATCATGCTAAGAAATCATGTAACAACCTCAATATATATATATATATATATATATCACATTATTGATATAGAACAATCTTGACCGGATGAACATCGAAAATATAATGTAGTTACAGTTCTTGGTATAAAAGTTTGTTCAAAATAAGTACATACATTTACTTATAATTTCTAAATGAAAATAGTACCACTACACTATACATAATGTTCATATACATTTAAACACAATGCAAAACACTCCGGACGCTACTACCTCTCTTATGGCTTAACTTCACCATTACCTGCAACTCTATCTGCTCACGCCATAATAACCATAATAATGATTATTGCAAAAGAAAATACACGACCAACAAAGTGAGAAGGGTAAGCTAATGTTAACTTTGACTATGCATAAATAAACTTTCATATAACATGTTCTCAAATGATAAAATTATCAAGCCAAATGAATACTCAGTTTTGCACACTCCATTCAATACAACTCATGTATATACACATTTTATACTGAATATCTAGATTTATGCATTGACTTGGGCCCCTAAAAGGCTTGCTCTTGTCATGTAAAATGAAATATTTAAATCCTAAAATATTACAATCTAGTAATGGTACATGGTTCCTCATCCTTCAGGACAGTGTAAGTTCACTTATAAAACAAAAAGGGGTCCCTGAATCCAAATCCAACTATAGGAACCTCCTCTACTTTTCACTACTTAGACTTTATCCTCTATATGAGTTTGTGAGTCTAGTAGAGTAAGGACGAATTCACAAAGAGGATCCCTGTCCAATGCATAACATTACAATAGCCATCAGACATTCCTTCCTAGTAATCTTATAACATCACAACACATAAAATTCAATCCATTTCCAAATCATATTGATATTCCCCCTCTTGAAACCATAACCAAACTCCATTATTGTTGGAAGTCCCACATAGACTAGAGATAAGACAATTTCATAGTATATAATTGGGTGCAAACCTCACCTTACAAGTTGGTTTTGTGAGGTTGACTTAAGCTTAAAACCTACTTAACTTGTATTTTTAAAAAAGGCCAACATATTGCAACTAATATGATCAAATTCCATTCTTACATCCAAACTCATATCTCAAAAAGCTTTTATAAACTCTAACTTTTTATTTATCATATAAAACATATCATTTAAGACATATCACCTTCTTTTTAGCATGTTTAACTCTTTCTAATTAAACAAATACTTCAAACTCTTGCAATCACTTAACATATTAAATCTAGCACAACACAAATAACATCTTCAAAGTAAAAGCATTTAAATTTAACACTACAAAAATAACGATTTCATATCTTTAAAGTAAGTACCACAACAATCAACTATACTTAATAAGTAAATACTTTTTCTCATGAATTTTAATTGTTAAAAAGCATAAAAGACGATTTTTTTTCTTACATAAATACAGATCCCAAACTCTATTTCAACTCTAAGAAAATCATACTTCTCTATTCAAACAAAATGTTAATATATATGGTTACTGAGTTAGAGGATTTATTATCTTGGAGAATCTTTATCTGAATCTCTTGTAATATCTAGTCAACTTAACAAAATTTTTATATTTGAAATCGTCTTAGGACTCTTTTACTAAAGAACTACTTCAACTTTAGAATGAGCTATAAAAATCTCTTTGGTTGAGTTAAAATACTACCAAAACTGAACTTTTGACATCCAAAATTCACACTTCAACAATTTTGCAAAAAAAATATTTTCTCTTTCAAAATGCTTGACATGGTTCTCAAATGTGGTTCATTTTTATTATGAGCATAAAAGTAAATCAATATATCATCAATAAACACACATTCATAATAATTACATTTGATCCCAAAAGTTATTTTCACTTTTAGACTTTGATCTAATACAAAAATATATAGATTTCAAATCAATCTTAGCACATACCATTGTGAAATTGTAATGTAACAAATCATGAACATAAATAAAGGATGAACATGTCAAAGTGAACCAAAATCTATGTTACGTGAGATTTGTACCCAAGTTATATACTAGGAGATTGTCTTATCTTTAATCGATATGAGACTTACAACAACTCATGAGTTAACCCGACTCATCACATATTCGAATTAGACTGAATTAAAAAAAAAACTTTTACCAATCATGAGTCATAATGAATTCAACTTATTTAACTCACAAGTTTATGAGGGTTTGAGTCAGCTTATAGTAAACTGAACCACAACGTACATATATTTCAAAAGAACCCACACCTTAAAATTAGGGTATAATTGCTGATTTGATACCCCAATTTTTTGGTTAAGTTCAATTTAGTCCTTATACTTTTGGTTTGTTCAATTTAATACTCCAATCATCTAAAAAGATTCAATTTGGTCATCTCCGTTAAGTTGGACCAAATTGAATCTTTTTAAATAATTGGGATACTAAATTGAATAAACAAAAAATATAGAAACCAAATTCAACTTAACAAAAATTAGGTACCAATTATACTTAAAATTAAACATGTAACTTCAAATAATTTAATTTCCCTCTTCTTCATATTTCTACAACCAAAACAAACTCTAACTTCCCTCAGCCTCGTACACGCCACACATAGCTTCATCTCCAACATCATGTTTTGTTCGTTGGTATGCATGGATGCTGTCCCACATCGGTGATCATCGGCGTCAGTACTCCTCTGCATCGGTGCTCCTGGCGTCGATGCTAAGATCTTGGTGTACGAAGCTTTATCCTTTTCTTCCCTCTCGTATTTGGATTCTTTGCTCCATATCATAGACTGTGAATCAAACAATAACAATCATTTTCTGGTTTCAGGGTCTGTGCAAGAAAATTTGGAGATTTCATCAGCAGTGATGGGGTTGAAATTTTGATTAGCACTTTTTAAATTTTATGTTTTCAATGTTTGAATTTTTTTAATTTTTTATTCTGATTTCGGATCGATAATTTATGAGTTTTACTTCTAAATCGATCTTGCAAATTTGAATATTTAGAAATGATAAAAGAAATTATTTTTTATTTTTACATGAATTAATGAGACAAATCTTAAAAATTATGACTTATTACATACAAAATAAGTTGTGTTTGAATCACTTATTTTTAATTCAAGTGAGTAATCTTGTAAACGGAGTTGACTCACCTTGAATATTTATATTATTTTAAAAGTTATAACTATAATGTGAAAAACTTAAAATGTATAAAGTATTTTTTAATGAATGAGTAATTTATATTTGTTATTATTTTCTAGTTTTTAATGAGTGAGTAGTTTATATTCACTATTTTTTTTTCTTCACCATTGTAAAATGTAATATTTTAAAACGTAATTAATAATAAAACAGGAAATATGTGCACAAAATGAGTGAATTCATATTCAGTATAGATTTCAACTTGAAAAACTTATAGATAAAATGAAATAGAAAAAATAATGACCTTCAAAAGTTTTGTAACCATTGTCATTGTTCTTGATTTTTTTTTTCTGAAACATGACAAAAAATAATGCTAAAAAGGTTAAATAAACATTATGCCTTTGAAAATAACAAAATTATGAATAAATGAGATACAAATTACACTGATTACATGATTTTGAGTAAGTAAATTATATATTAATTATTGTAACAAAAGTATAAATAAAAAGTATATCTTGAAATATTTCTTAACTACTATCACTTGATTTAGTTCATTTGATACCTCACATAATACAAAATATTTGAGGACATAGATTAATTAAAGCTTAAATATATAAGTTTAATCTAAAAGATTAATGAGTTTTATTTTAGTTTCAGTAAAAAAATGTTTTCATCTTTCTATAACTAAAATTCATTATTTTTATGTTTAAACTCACTTTTAATGTTTTTCTTAGTTTGTGAATATATAATCTTAATTAATATTAGTGTAATTGTAAGTTCGGTCTTTCAATTTTCCAAATTTAAAAGAATCATAGTTGGTAATATATTATTTAATTTTAAGTTTAATTAATTTTTGAGTCTCTTAAATTTAGATATATTTCTTATTATAATTTTAATTTAGATTTAATTAAGTTTTAAATCTTTCTTAGATTTAGATATTTTTAATTAGGTCTTTATTAAATCTTTTAAGTACTATATTTTTTAAAGTGAGTTCCCATCTCATTAAGCTTTTTTTGTTAAGTGGTGACGTGAGATTTATTATTATTTTCTTGTATCTTATATTAAGAAATATTAAGAAATGTAGGATGATTTTGTGAGTAATAAAATAATATTATAATTAATATAAAATTATAAGTAATTTTTATTGTTTCGATATTATTTTATATTAATTACAAAAATCGTACTTTTAACAAGTGGTTAAAATAATTACATTTACCAAATTGACATTTAACAAGAATTCAAAATTTAATTGAACATTAATTTTACATATTCATGCAAATAATAGTGGTACAAGTATATTCAATAAGATATTTTTATCAATAGAAATAACATTTTAATATAAATTTCACAAATATAGGTATCTTAAAAAAATTATATCTATAGTATCATATTATTTCCTTTGTTCATAAGAAAAAATATAAGCAATTTTCGTTATATATACTGTTATGTTATAGGTAGACTTTGTTACATCAACTTTCCCTCTCTTCATTCTTTTTTTAAAACAAAAATAATCTGATTGTGGTCATAATAAGCCTTAAATGTTTGCCAGAACTTCCAAACTGTTAGGTCTTTCCTAATAAGTTTTATCTAACTTTAATAATGACTAATTGATTATATTATATATTGAATAGGTTAATATTAGAATTAATAATAATATAATTTTATTGCGTGTATGGGAAGTAAACATTCCTTACGCTTGAAGTTCAATTAAAGTTAAACAATGTTTTCAATATATTTTAGACAAAAATAAAAATAAATGCTTGTTTAGTAAGATATACACAAAATCAGAAAAATTAATTAACATTGCTTTAAAAAATTCATCCATTGTAATTAGTTTACTAAACAGTTATAAATTTAAAACTAAAGAAGGAAATGTAATATTTTTTATTTTCAAGTAATTTCACAAAATCATCAAATTGTATTATTTAACGTGCTCCTTTGTAAAATTTTATTAGGTGGATGCAACTGAATTGAATTATTTGTTGAAATGACCCAAAAACATCAATGTTGGAAAGCATTCAAAACAAATAACATGACACAAATGTAAGACAGATTGATAAATACATTTTTTTTTTGTCCTTAAATTGACACGCATTTTAAAACAATGGTCCTTTTTGAAGTATGATTTTGAATCTTGTATAGAACTATACTTAATTGTACTTAATACAATTATATGGACTTTGAATTTTTATATTATTTTGACTTCTATCAATTCATTAGAATAATAGCAGAAAGTGTTTCTATTGATAAGAAACATAAAATCAGTGTTCGTAGATAAATTAATAGGGATTTACATAAGGTAAAACAATTTTTTTTTTTTTAAAGTGAAAGTGTAATTATCATATTTATTATGTATATAGACAGGTGAAGTGTAAGGTCCATTAAAAATCTGCTTTCCCTTTTCTGCCCTAATGTCTAAAGGCTGGCCTTAATCTGTTGAGCCTAAAGGCTGGCCCATAGGGTGCAGAGGCCCTAAAGCTGTTAGGGTTTCCCTTTCAGCCTCACTTTGCAATCTGAATCTAAACACTGCCTCCCTTTCCATTCCAGAGCTCTGCTAGGGTTAGCCGTCAACCCCCAAGGGAACTCCGACCAGAACTCCACTTCACGTAAGTCTGTTCTAACTCGTACCTTAGTTCCATCTAGCTTCTTCTTCGTGGTTCCAACTAGGGTCAATCAGGGTGAACTCGTTTTAATCTAGTTACACTGTTTTCCAGCTCACTAATCCACTCTAGGCGTCGTTGCGTTCGCTGTTGGTGCCTAGGGATCCAACTACTAGCTGGTTTTCCAGGTAAGGGAAGCTAGAACCCTCTTGCTTGTTTGGTACGAGTCTGTTATTCGATGTTGGTTGTGATTATTTGAGTTTGCTTGCTGTTATGGGTGTGTGATATGGTGGGAATGTTGTTTGGGGTACGCTCACGAGTCTGCTGCAGGTGAAAACAGTGGCGGGCACTGATAAACTCGCCCAGGTGACTTGGTCTCGCCTAGGCGAGGTTAACAGGGGCTCGCCTAAGCTAATTTTCCACGAATGGTCGCCCAGGCGACCCGCTGTTCTTTTTGAGCGAGCGAGCGTCTCGCTTAGGCGAAGAGGGTCTTGCCTAAGCGAGATCGTGCAGGGGCTATTGTTCTCTTCGTCGAGCTCTCGCCTAGGCGGAGGGGAGCTCGCCTGAGCGAGAGTCATTCTCGCTTGAGCGAGACCCTCCAGCCTGAGCGAGGAGCTGGGCGAGGATACGTCCCGAGATGTTGTTTCCTCTATGCTTGGATGTTTAAATTGTGCTATATGGGTTATTGTGTGATGGCTTATTGAGAATGAGTATGCATGTTTGGGAAGGGATTATATGTGGGGGATTGTGAGCTTGGCATGATTTTTATATGAGTTGTACATGAGAAGTTGGATACATATGTATGTGCGTGTGGTCACGAATTTGGCATGAGTTACAATGGATCTGATGGTTGGTAGACCAGTGGCGTGGTTTTGGCATGAGGAGAAACACATTACTCATGGTTGGGAATAGCGAGTTGGTATTGATTCAATGTATGAGAAACGAGGATTGGTTATGGATGTTGGTATGATATTTCATGTGTAATGTATGTGGAAATTCTTGGCTGTTATATATGTTGGTCCGTGTCAGTGCGTAATTCCTTGGAGTCTCTAGGTGAGACTTTCAGGCTCGCGCTTCAGTAGTCAGGACGTAATTTCATGGCACCTGTTAGTGGGTGTCCATGGTGGTGCCCCATTTGTATAACTAGGTAAAGATTCAAGGTAAGGTTGCATCCTGACATCTGAGGAGTCAGTTAGTCTCACCTAGAGCGGACTGACTCCTGTGGTGAGAGTAGCAGGAGGCCTAAAATTCATTAAGGGCTAACCTTGTGGTGAGGGAAAATTGATCCATCGTAACACTTGTAACATATAGCTCGGGGGTTAGTAGCTCGGGGGTGAGCAGAGGTATCCACCACAAGTGCGGGCATCCGCTGAATCCGACCAAGTTATACGTATCCAGATGAGTCGAGTTGGGTCGTAGTGTATTGATTGAAAAGTCTTGACATGCTTGGATGTTGTATTGATATTGGATGATGAAAGTATATTTAACTGTATGATAAAAATGTTGATTGGCTCTAGCTTACCCTTTTCTTGTTGGTTGCTTTGTATGTCGTGTTTCTATCTTTGCGGTGATCATCAATTTATTGATGGGAGCAGATGCGAGGGACAATCGTGGTCATCAGGCAAGAGGCGATTCTGCAGCTTAGCTTTCTTGGAATATCTTGAGGGCTACGACCTATGTATTTGTCAGTCTTTTCTTATGCTTGTGTTTCCAACAGACTATTTATGATGCTCTTTTATTTTCGGTGGCACTGTGGTGTGCCTTAGTTGTAAGGTCTTATGTTTAAACTCCAGAAATGCGCTGTTATATTATAATCATGTGACGTTTTCTTTTAATTACGCTCATTAATTAATTGGGAAGTTACACTGAGTTAGTAAATTATTGTTTTAATTTTGTAATAAAGCAATCATTTTTACAGCTACATTGGTTGAATCACTAATTGTGTGAATTATAAAAAAATAAATATAATTTCACGATTATTACAATATTTGTATAAAAAAATATATTATCATTTGTTTTTATTGAAACACTACTTTATAAAATATAATTTAAACAAAATCTAAAGTATGCTAATTTCACATTTAACATGTTTTTAAATATTTTAAAAATTGATTTAATTTCAAAAGCTTTAATAATAAAATAAAACCATAATAGAGATAAACATGAGTAAAATATAACCCTTAAATTACAAAATAATTTATATTTATAGAACAACTTTCGAGCAAAGTTACTTATCTATTACTAATAAGACAATACAAATTAGTAAATTGATCAATTATTTTATAAGTTAATAATGCTTAGTGATTATAATTTGTATTAAACTTGAAAATTTATAATATGATATAAAAATATGATATAAAAAACTGAAAATTTAACATCTCAAAAGGATATATTATCTATATAAATAAATTATTTATAGTTCTTATAAATAAATAATTATGTATATTATCACGCTAAATTTAGTTATTTATATTAAATTTAATGTAATAAAATATAAATTTGAAAATAAAAGTCAAACTAAACAAGAATTTAAGACATGTAATTATTGATTTAGTGTCTCAAACTAAACAATTTGCAACTGATGTTGGTCAATAGTAACTGATACACCAGTTTGTTGATGTTCACCATCATACAATATAAAAAATTGTTTATAGCATTCAAAATTTTGTGAGTAAAATATATAAATACATGAAACTCACCAACAATAGTTAGTTTCACTGAAATTAATTTTAATCCTTTTAATCAAGATATTTAAAAATAGACTTCAATAGTGCCCGAACAATGTTGCGCCTATGGTTAAAAAACAATGTTTACTTTTCCATGTTAAAAGTACATTTATTTCTACTTAGTTCTCCCAAATAAAAACAAAATTATAGTAATTTTATATTCATTTTAATCTGTCTATATATATATATATATATAATATTACTCTGTTCATTAATTAAAAATCCTTTTAGATATAAAATTTTTAAAAAATTATTACAACAGTGAACTATAACACTATGTAAGAGAAGCTATTGTCAAATGATGGCTTAAAAAATGCTATACTGTTAATATAGTTAAATTAAATTAAATTGTTTTATTATAATAAACACTTATCATTGAGCTGAATAAAATAAAATAAAATAAAATAATCACTTGAATAAAGTAAAATAAAATAAACACTTGTCATGAGGATAGAAAGAGATTCAACTATAGAAAAGCACCTGCACTTTTTATCTTTCTTTGTGCTTAACAGACGAAAAAGGCACTTGCACTTGGGAATTATATGCCAAAAGCTTAGTTTTTTATTTTTGCGAATAAGATTCAGTGGGACTAATGTGAATTTTCCATTTCTAAAGCAATGGCAGTTGCCAAAGGGAAACTGAAGCAGAGTGGTACGGTCTAACAAACCAACACAGCACGCTTCAAATTCAAACAAACAAAGCGAAACACACAACAAAACGGTTTTCTCAGATCCAACGCCGAACTTCCATTGCCGGGAAAATGAATCGGTTCGTAGACAACTTGCCGCCAATGGATCTGATGCGTTCGGAGAAGATGACCTTCGTTCAGCTCATCATCCCCGCAGAGTCCTCGCACCGCGCCATCACCTATTTAGGCGAACTCGGCCTCGTCCAATTTCGAGACGTAACTCTCTGAGATCCAACCTTCTTTCATTTCTTTCAATTTTATTTTCTCCTTTTGTTTTTGTTCTGCGAAAACATGTTTCTCTGCATTAGTCCAGTTCTCAAGGCATTATTTTCGCATGATGAGTTCTTGGAATCTGGAACTGCTGGACGGATATGTTAGAACGTTTTGTGTTCTCTTTTTGTTTGTTGTGTGGTTGAGTTGGATATGGATGCATGCACACATAGTTTAGATGGAATATGATTTAACATTGGAGTGTAGATTTCGTATTTTGTCGAATCAAATTATGGTTTGAGAGATTGGTTGATGAAAAGTTTAGTTGCTTTATTAGTTATGTTTAATTTTGTGTTTAAAATTTAGGCATCTATGATTGGATTCCTATAAGGATGATTTGGATAAATTGAACTACGTAAGTGATGGAAAATAGAAAATAGTTTGTTTGTCTGGTATTGGCAAGGATGATGGTTTGTTTTGTTTTTATTTCTTCATTCCAAATAAGATTGCTGCTCTCTGTGTCTTGCATTGTTCTGTGCTGCATATAAATTTATGTTCAGAAGGCTAGATTTAGAAACTTGATTTTGTGGTTTCTTTTTATAGGCCGCTGAGGGTAATTTTGTGAATTCTATTAATGAATGGTTCACTATGTCCGTAGTAGTGATAGATAACTATAAACGGTGACCTAGTGCACGAGGCTCTTACCTAATAGGGTTTAGGGTATAAGCAGGCAGATCATAAACTGAGAGGCTACTCCCGTGATCTTCAAGTCACAGACAAAAGTCTTACTGTTGCACCGAGGCTTACTCTTGTGTTAAAGAGCCATACTGTTTAAAATTTTTATTCATTACTATTTAAGTATTTTGTTGTATAAGAGGACTCTCCTTAGAAGTTGTTTCTTTATGTCTGATCATATGAGTAAAAATTGGTGGCGAACCATACACGAAACATGGGAGAATCTCTGTAAGTGTAGAGAATTGTTGCTCTTTCAGGTCAAGGGTCCTGGTGGGTCTGAGTATTTCTGGATATGTGAAAACTTTGATATTAATGTTCAATTATGGTCTATTTTCCATGCATTTTTGTATGGACAAACTAAAAGTGGTGAAGTTATTTAGATTTTCAGTAATGTATCTTCTTCGCAATATCATATATATTCCTGTGTCCTATTACAAATGATATTTTGGGTGGAAATTTTCAGGTGTGTGTGTGCTAGGAAATCTTCAAAGTTGATTTTACTTTTTCCTTTGCAGCCATGTATTCTAAAATTTCTGTTTTAGAATTCTTCTGATATTAATCATTGCATTTCTTATGGATTTTTGTTTTCTCATTTGTAGTTAAATGCTGAAAAAAGCCCCTTCCAGAGAACATTTGTTAACCAGGTAGTCTACACTGCGCTAATTATTAGAAATTCTATTGCATTTTGAATTTCCTTAATTTTGTCAACTTTTGGAGTGGTAACTCATTAGTATAATTTTTTGAGGTTAGGACTTTGTATGCAGTTCGGTTATGAGGTTCTCCTATGGGAACAGATATTATGACGCTATGCTTTCCATTTTCTAGTTAGAAAAGAAAGGATTCTATTAATTACCTAGTTTATTTCATGTTAATCAGAGTATTATTTCCAAAATATCGACATTCATATTAAAATAAGGTAGAAACTGGTTCAAACTTTAGGAAATAATTTATTTTTTGTTTTCCCTTTATTTTTCTAGAACTAAACTGAATTTGGCTTATAAAATCTTGTCATTGTTTAAATTATTGGGATTATAGTAAGAGATATAAAAGAGAGTACGGAATATATTTTCCAATGTATATTGATGTGATATGTGACTCAAAAGACAAGGTACTAATCTTTATATACTTGACTCATAATCCTTATTAAATACGGAAACAGATAATGAAATATGGAACCACTCTAAGAGATCATCAATGATATTTTAAAATATTCAAAGGTCTTTGAAAAAATATTATGAGATTTGTAGATATTCTAACAGACAGATTAGCTTTTCATAGATTCTTTTCATATTGTTATCTATCTGCAGACGTTCGGATTGCGGTAATATTCTCCAAATATATATTTTTTATTTACCAATATTAACTGCATTTTGCTTGACAGGTAAAGCGATGTGCAGAAATGTCAAGAAAGCTACGATTCTTCAAGGATCAAATCAATAAAGCTGGTCTAATGTCTTCTCCTTCGGTCTTGCAATCAGATATTCATCTGGAGGATTTAGAGGTCCTTCTCCATTTCATTGGTTTTCCTCCATCGTATGTGATCACTGTCTTTAGGGTGTTCTCGATATATGCATATTGTCTGGCTGCCATCAATAACATGATGAAACCTAAGTTGGTTGTCTGCAATTTTAAAACTTCTGGTGGGTGGTTATCACTTATCACTATTTAATCTGACATTGTGAGTTCTGTTGGATTTCTCTTTAAACAGATACAACTTGCTGAGCATGAACATGAGCTAATTGAAATGAACTCTAACAGTGAGAAACTTCGGCAATCATATAATGAACTGCTGGAGTTCAAGATTGTATTAGAAAAGGTATCATGGATATTTCTATAAGCACATTCTCTTTTAAAGTACTGGAAGTTTCGATACACTAATTGTGATTTTTGGTTACAAAGTCTTTCCTGCTTGAATGTAACTCAGAACTAGTGTGTTGTTGGAGATATTTTTTATTGATCTGTTTTTCTATTATACTTCTGATTTTAATGTATTCTGTCAAATGTCAATGATATTTTACTCTTAACTATGGATGTAATTCTGTTCTTTTTATTAGTGAATACTTCCTACATACTTTTTCTCATTTATATAAGATATATAATACCGTGCCCATGTTTCAGGCATGTAGTTTTCTTGTTTCAAGCCATGGTGCTGTCATTTCAGAAGAGCGAGAATTGAAGGAGAATGTTTTCTCAATTGGAAACTATGTCGAGACGCCATTTTTATATGAACAGGTTCCTTGTAACATTTCTTATTACTGTGGATATCTTTTACTAGTTAGTGTAAATTCTTTTACTAGTTTCTTTTTTTTTTTTTTTTTTTTTTTTTTTTGTCTTGTGATGTAAGTGAGCTATAAATGGTTTATTTTACAGGAAATGACGCCTGCACCATCAAATCATTCTGGTTTAAGATTTATCAGTGGGATAATTTGTAAATCCAAGGTTCTTAGATTTGAAAGGATGTTGTTTCGAGCGACAAGAGGGAATATGCTTTTCAATCAAGCACCAGCTGATGAACAAATCATAGATCCTATTTCAAATGAGATGGTTATCTTCCTTATTGATTTAGAGATATTTATCATTAGGCTGTAGTTTTGTTAATATGTACTTAACATGTTATTACTTTCACCAATCCCTTGGCTAGTTTTTTTATTTCCTAATAATTTATTATCAGTCCTCCTGATGACTAGACTGATTCCTGTCCTTTCCAGGTTGAGAAAATTGTCTTTGTTGTGTTCTTCTCTGGGGAGCAAGCAAGAACAAAGATCCTGAAAATTTGTGAAGCATTTGGTGCAAATTGTTACCCTGTCCCTGAAGATATAAGTAAGCAGAGGCAAATAACATCAGAGGTATGTATCAGATTAAGAACATTTTTCCTCTCTGAACTATTCTTACAATTGTATCACAGTATAGGAGCCAGGTGTATCTAGTTTCTAGACAAAACTTAACTTTTTGCTGTTACAGTTTCTGTGGGAGAAAATTGTCTGAAATTCAAGATTATAATATTGTTCTGATCCCACATCAACTACAAATGTATCGTATATTATGACTAATGTATTCCTTATAAGGCTTGGACACTCCTTACCATATAAGCCAATTTTTGTGTGGTGAGTTAAGCCCTAATTACAAATTCTGAAATTGTATTTGAGTCTATCTCAGATTCGTTACATTACTCATGTTTGTCTGCAATAGATGTTTATTCCTAGGCATGAGGAAATGTTGTTATTGGGTGACCCATGTTTGTCGATGGTTTTGATATACAGTTTTGGGCATGAGGGAATGTGTTTAAATATTTCATTAAACCAGAGATATGACTATTGTAGTTATTATAAACCTTATGTGGATTCTCCCTACAAAATGGTTTTGTGGATAAAGATAGCCAATAAGCCAAATTTCTATGAAGAAATATCAATCTTTACCCTAATATCTATCTAAAGAACTTGTTTCCCAATCCAAGGAGAGGCTTTGTTTTGGCAAGGTAGTTAAAATTGAGATTATGACTAGAATTATGAAGGGTTTACAAAATTGTAAGTTACAAGTGCCTTAATTGGGTTTTATTTTATTTGAAACTCATTCAACCAAGAAGGTGAACGGGCCAGTAAAAAACACCCTTAATTCTTAATTAGGTTTCGATTTCTTTTAATTGAAACTCCTATTCACCAAGAAAGTGAACAGGTGTTGTGGATGCAAAAAAACGTGAATTCTAAATGCATTAACTTTTAATTGGGTGGTTTTGCTGTTGTGGCTGAAAAAAAAACGTGAATTCTAATTGCATTAACTTTTAATTGGGTAGTTTTGCTGCTAACAACACAAATAACAGGTTGAATTTTTAATCGAATTAACTTTTAATTTAGTTTAGGTTTTAATTGAATCGAATCCATTCACCTAAGACGGTGAACAGAGTGGAATGAACAATATCGAAAAAAATGGTGGTTTATGCAATTTCACAATTTTGTTCGACAATCCGTGCGATTTTATTGTGCCATGATCATGCGGGATAATTGAATCGGAAATACTATGCAAAATCGTGGATAGCACGATTTTACAAGTTAAATCTTGATTTGAACTACATAGTCTTTTGGTGTTCTTTAATACTTCCATTCTTTAAATGTAAACCATAGTGCTTTGTTCTTCAAGTTCTTAATGTTCCTTTATATAATTACAAGTTATCATTGTTGACTGAAAAATGGGAAGTAGGAAACTGTTCAAATTATTGGGTTTAGGTGTAGGAAGAAGAGAAAAAAGAGACTAAATAATGTGAAATTGATGGATTTGATGTGATACTATTGATAAAACGTTAACCCAAATTTAGTGATTACTAGATTTCATATACTAATTAATTAAAGAAAGAAATTATGAAACATAAGAAGTATGGAAACCATTCATAAGGGATTATGTAAAACACTCCAAATTAGTATGAGATATAATAATGATATTATTAGATATTCTAACACTCCTCTTAGAGCATGAGTATATCGAACTTTAAGGTTCTTACAATTGAAGTCACAGATGAGACTAAATGAGAGGTATAACAACGTAGACAGCAGGTCAACAATGTCTACAAATAGAGCCATACTATGTTTTGGATTAGAGTTTGGGGCAAAAGATAGCATCAAACTGCTCTTGGAAGCAATGTTGGGGCTAGAATGCTGGGGACAAATATGTAGTTGATGTGAGATACAGTAAAAAAAAAAGTCGATTTGGAATGATCATGGGAGAAAAGTTACAATTGGTATGGTCATTAGTGGACTGTTGGACAATATCAATAGGAAAAAAAGGTAACTTTACATTGAGAATAATAACGCTGAAAAAGATGCACTTAAACCAAGAGAAAAATAGTCAAATGTGTATAGAGATAGCAGTAGAACATGGCAGGAGATATGACAAATTGAAAGAAGAAAATAATCGTGGAAATAAAGGTGGAGCTCCATATTTAAGGAAATGCAGGAGCTGAACAGTGTGCCATGGTGAAATTACTCCTTCATTATCATGTTTAGATAGTGTTAAAAAGGAAGGGTGAAAATGGAGATTGAATAATCTGAATTTAATATTGTGATAGACAAATATTAAGATGAATGCTATGTTCCTTAGTTTAATTGAATAAAGAATCAATATAAAAGAGATATATAAGATATTATGATAGGGAACTCGGTATTATTGGATGCCTAGGTCTAACATCAAGTAGTAGAATGGAGTATTTGAGTGTTTGGTTTTCTAATCATATTCGAAAGTATTATAAGATGCACTAGTGATACCAAGGATATTTGTTTAGATATTATAATAGAGATTGTGTGATTCTAATAGAAAATATAGTTTATGGCTACAGGTTTCGGCTCGCCTTGCAGACTTAGAGACAACTCTAGAAGCTGGAATTAGGCATCGGAACAAGGCTCTAGCTTCTGTTGGAGGCCCTTTAACAATATGGATGGAGATGGTAAGAATTAGCTTCTGAATACATTTATGTTCCTTGTGATGGATCTGCAAGGCATTACTAATACCTTATCAGCCTTTGCAAGGAATGGACATTTATTATGAACCAACAGCTCTCATTCTTATCATCTTGTGCTAGGTAAGAAGAGAGAAGTCTGTGTATGATACACTGAACATGTTAAACTTTGATGTCACAAAAAAATGTCTTGTTGGAGAGGGCTGGTGCCCTGTATTTGCAAAAACGCAGGTATCCCCCTCCCCCTCCCTCAATTTTGTTTGATCCTCACCAATTTCTTTTCCCTTTGATTTTTGAGGAGTTGAAAACATCTTTTATTCATATTATCTATTAAAGAGATTACATCTTTCAATTTACCAGATTCAGGAGGCACTGCAACGTGCAACTTTTGACAGCAATTCTGAGGTTGACATAATCTTTCATTCAATGGATGCACTGGAATCACCACCTACATATTTTAGGACCAACAATTTCACAGGTCCATATCAGGAAATTGTTGATGCATATGGGTGAGACTAATATTTAATATATTTATTAGTGGCAACACAATATGTTAATGTATTGAATCGAATTACTTTCTTTGAAGTAATAAATGATGGCAATGTGCTAGCTCATGTAAATAGATCATTGAATGTCTTATTAATGTACCAAGATTTGGATAAAGTCAGTTTAGTATGGAACCCTTATTTTGCAATTTTGCTATAAAAACTGAAAAGACTCCTAGTCCTAATGATCTCTGGTACTCGGCAGTGTTGCAAGATATCAAGAAGCAAATCCTGCAGTTTATACAGTTATTACATTCCCTTTTCTTTTTGCGGTGATGTTTGGCGACTGGGGTCATGGAATTTGCCTGTTGCTGGGAGCATTGGTTCTTATAGCACGTGAGAGCAAGCTCAGCACCCAGGTTATTTCATTCTAACTTTGGCATAAATAAAGTTGCTGTGCCAAAAAATGAGTGACATCTGTTAATCTTTGTGAAAAAAAAATTAAATTGAGTTATATCAAATTTGATCAATAGTTTATCAATTTGATTATAGTAGGATCGTCATTGTCCAATGTTTTCTAGTTGGTAAACACCACAATAATTAAGTTACCTTTTTTTTATGATTATTGTGATTTTATGGCCTTAATCTCGAAATGAAGTATGGTAATAATTCTATTGTACTGCATACAAGTGCAAAAGGAGTTGCACAATTTCCTTTACTTTTGTTCTGCTCTTGGAATTGGAATTGAAGTGTGCGTAACAGCTCTTCAATTTGATTTCTTCCAGCGACTTGGAAGCTTTATGGAGATGCTATTTGGTGGGCGCTATGTGCTACTTTTGATGTCACTATTTTCTATTTATTGTGGGTTAATATACAATGAATTCTTCTCTGTTCCTTATCACATATTTGGTGCCTCTGCTTACAAATGCCGAGATAATACATGCAGGTGTCTTTTATTTCTTACTTTCCATTGCCAGTTTCATTTCTTTCTCGTTTTTTGGGTGCCATAATGTGGATCCACAATGCATTAGTTTCTGGTGTTTTAGGTTATCTTTTTTTTTTTAAAAA
>Ga0214543_1000886_pt1 | contig 54715 bp, 34 predicted proteins | sample CNSS2metaG_FD_160094 | JGI IMG/M metagenome (GOLD analysis project Ga0214543, IMG submission 160094) | Root nodule microbial communities from cowpea collected in UCLA plant growth center, Los Angeles, California, USA - CNSS2 | ecosystem: Host-associated > Plants > Roots > Nodule | place: USA... | reverse complement strand
AGATACTGTTGCAATGATATTGTACAAGTGTACATCAACCACTTTTGTCTCTAAGACATCATTATTGAGCAACATATGGTACAACATTTTTTGCTTTCCCTAGGAAAAAGTCAAATGCATCTTATATTAAGTTTTAATCATTTCCATACCTCCATCCTCTGGCAAATCAGAGGTCCAGAGTGTGAGGTTGTCTCTCAACAGCTGCATGATCAAGGTGCTGTCCTTGTATGACTCTTCACTCAGGGTGTCCAATTCCGCAATTGCCTCATCAAAAGCTTGTTTAGCCAAATGGCAGGCCCTGTAAGTTGCAGTAATGACATTCAGACAAGAGCTAGCAACAAATGCAATTCAACGGATCCATACAGAATAAGAGAACCAATAACTTACCTTTCAGGAGAGTTCATTATCTCATAGTAAAAGACAGAGAAATTGAGGGCAAGTCCAAGACGAATTGGATGTGTTGATGGAAGATCTGTGTTTGCAGTGGCTGAAGCAGCCTAATAATTAAAATATTTGTGAAAATCAAATGAAAGTATAATGTATAATATAAATAATAAATAATTTATGAAGTAGTTCAGTGCTGAAATACAGGACATAAAAAATGACCTCATATCCTTTCAGTGACTGCTCAGCTGCCTCTTTTCTTTCTTGGTCAGTCTTGAACTCAGCAAGGTACCGGAAATAATCACCTTTCCTGGACCAAAAAAAGAACAAGGAAATCAGGAATATCAAAGAAAATTATGAGGTAAACAAATAAATCCAATGACTCATTCATAGCATTAGATTCCCTACATATCCAATAGTGACTCTACCAATTGTGTGGACAAACATTACATCAGGAACAAAAAATAGGTCATCAAATTATCATATTCATACAGATTCTACACTTCCCAGAGTAAACCTGGCTGGTATCTTTATTTTAGACTTTAATCAGAAAAGACAATTATAACTACTCAGGGGAAGAAAATACTCAAAAAGAGTATGGAGATAAAGATAATGACTCGAACCAGGAAAGGAATTGAATTAATCGAGTGCATAACAAAGGTAGTGTAGCAGCATAACTCACATCTTATAGTAGAAAACACTAGCTTCTGCTGATCCAGAAGAAGGAATCAGGTGCTTGTCTATAATAGTCAGAATGTCACCACAAATTTTGGAGAGTTCATCCTCAACTTTTTGGCGGTAGCCCTTGATCAGTTTGACATTGTGTTCATTACCCTTAGCCTCTTCCTTCTGCTCAATTGAGGACATGATGCGCCAGGAGGCCCTCCGTGCACCAATGACATTTTTGTATCCCACTGAGAGGAGGTTCCTTTCTTCCACAGTTAGATCAAGATCAAGTTTTGCTACTTTCTTCATACACTCAACCATTTCTGCATAATAAGTATTAAGTTTCAGAAGTTTATTACAGAAACTAGAACAGTGATCAAAATATAATCTATATGTATTTAGAAAATTCAAAGTACAGGTCACTGGCATGCACTATGCCCTATGCAACATCAGACTTTGTCTATCCGGGCCCAAAATAAGACAATTAATTAAATAAAATTGGAAACGGATTAATTTTCAGCTAATCAGGCAAGAAGATGACACTCCAAAGGTAAAAGAAACAAACTGATCCGCATTTGCCTCTTTTCACCAAAAGGGTAGCCATGAAAATAGAGTTTATCAAGTAGAGTTCAAGTACAAATAGAAAGGGACAGTATCCTATTCTGAGTTGAAAGGTCTTCCCTCATTGGCCCCATCACAAACACTTTGGTAACACATTACAGTTTTGAAAATTAGGGCCCATTTGATTCCCTTCCCACCTTTTGATTTTAAAATCCAATTTTCCAAAATAATTTCACACACCAATCAATGATTCATCCAAAATTTTATTACTTTATGCAAATTATTTTCAAAATAAGTGTTTTGAGAAACAAAAAACATATTTGGGAGAAGTTAGCTCTAGTTTTTCTTATGCATTCATCTAATTCAACCTCTCCTTCAATTCTACACTCTTTTGTATTCCTTAGACCACCCTCCACCAACTATCTGAGTAACCTTATTCAGATGCATGTTGAAAACCAAAAACAATTTCTGAAAAAAAAAAAAAGAAGAACCAATCCCAGCATCAAATCCACAAAAAGAAGGTGGGGTTTCACACAGGGAAAAAGATCTAACCCAAAAACTGCTCCATAAAATAACCGAAAACCCACATCTCAAAATCAAATCTTTCGACTCTCCATCCACATTACTCACCCAACAGAACCACGAAACCGCTCCAAAAAAATAGATCCACATCAATGCCAGCATGAAATCACAAGCCCCATTAAGAAACCACAAAAGCAAACAGCGAATCCAAATGAAAATCAAAATAATAAAGAAAAACAAAAAGTGAGATTAAAAGAAAAGGGTGCGAAGACCTTCGTATCTCTCGGCCTGCTCGGCAAGTTTGGCCAAGTAAACCTGTGTGTCTCTCTCTTTCTCGGCAGCCATGGTGGGAGAGAGAGATGAGAAAGCTAGGAGAAGGACAAACACAGAAAATGGGCGTAGAAGATGATGAAGAATAAGGAGAAGAATAAGAGGGAAATGTGGGGTAATGCAAGGAAGAAGAAAAAAGAAGATGGAGTGATTATATAGTGGTTTTGAATGGAGCATGTTGTGGGGGTCAAAGGGAGACCGAAATCTCAACCGTTGGATCTCCTTGTTTGAAAGAGGAAGCGCGCAAATCGTGATCGACTCAGAGAAAATGCTTATGTGATTTTTGCTTATTATTTTCATCTACCACTTCCATGCACTTTCACTTTTCACTTCTAATTTTTCATTTTCTTTGGATCGATTTAATATAAATGTAATAAATTTCTTTGTTGTAATAAAATAGACTCACAATTTTTATTTTTTCCATTTCTTATTCATGCAAATTAATTAAATTACTAAATTTTGATAATGCCACATGCATATAATTAATCATGTGATAAATTTGTTTAATTCACAAATGTTATTGTAGTTTTTTTCTCTCTCTTACACTCTTTTTTTCTAACAGTCTTCTTTTAGTATGAATTGCACTTCTAAATCAGAAAAAAAAATCATTAAATGAAACAGTGAGATCATCAAAACTAATGATCTTAAATATAAATCTTATGAGAGTGTTGTTAATATTTTTGTTGCTTAATTATTACTCTAATAATTTCTTAAAAGCCTATTATTTTATGATTTATTGATAGTGTCAAAGTTATTATATTTATATATAATATATAACTATTAAATTATTTTTCATTTCATTTCATTTCATTTTTCATTTCATTTTTGCCCTATTAAATTAATATATGTCTCAAGGTTTTATTAATATAAAATGATATGATTACGTTGTCTAATTTTTTTTTCCCATTGCAACAGGATCATGATTTTAAGCGACTTTAACATGGGCTTCCTCGTTTTGTTTAAGTTATATTTTTAAGAAGTTGTTTTAATAAGAAAAATTAAATACATAAAAAAAAGGAAAACATTGATATTATATTTTTACAATGTTAATTAATTAAAAACTACACGGCTTTAACTTATAAATTAAATTATTTTAGAGTTAGTATACATAAAATTAAGAAAAAAGAGGAAGATGCTTTCATTTCTTTTACATGTAAATGTGGGACATTCTTTTTATGCATGCGTGGTAGATCATAATAATTAATTGTAGATTGCTACTTAAATATTAACACACTTTTTTTCTACTTTTGTATGTTAAAATTAGCATTATTTCTAAAGTTAAAATATTTTTATTATTTTGAAATGAGTTTTTTTTTCTTTTATACTTTTTAATCTTTTTAAATTAATTTTTTTATTATGTAATATTTGTTAATTGATTTTGTATTGAATGGTGATAGATGAATGCATAGTATTTATTTCATATTTTTTTTAAATATCTTCTAATTGTATAATTTTTTAGAATTAACTTAAATTTTAAGAATTGGTAGAAATAATTTTTTTGACCTAATACTAAAAAATTTCAAATTTACTAAAGTAATATAAGAATATGAAATTCTTTATACTATCTCAAATTTATTTGTTTTTTTTCTTTATATCCTCTTCTTTGTTTGTATACACCTACTTAACAAAATATAGTATCTTAAGTTTATATATTTTTTCTTCATATTCTCCTTTTTGTTTGCATATGCCTACTTAACAAAATGTTGCATTTTGTATGTATTCTAACTTATTAGAATAATCATCTATTCTTTAAACTAAGTAAGTTCACCACACACATTTAAATTAAATACATAATCAATACCTAACATAAGTTTATTTTCGTTGGAGAAAATGTCTATTATCAACACTATCATATCCACAACAATTTTCATCTCGTACATACTTTAAATTTAAAACTCACAAAAATCAAAGTGCACTAAAATGTGTGTTTTACCAATGAAAATATAGTAAAAAAAAAAAAACTCTATAAACTACTTATAATTTTTTTTTTATCAATTTTTATTTCACTAAGCTAATCTTAAATTATGTTTTTTTTTTGGTTTGTGAAGACCTGGCTTTAATACTCATTGTTGTTGCTTTTTGAAAATTTGTTAAACATACATATCAACCCCCCTATTGTGTTTTTTTTTTACAACATTCAAATGATTAATATTTTTTAAAATTTTTTTAGCAACCTTGAAGAATCACCTACTATAAAGTCATTCGTAGACATGCTATTAAGATCATTCTCGACAAGTTTGATCCTCTTCTCTTTTTTCATAAGCTCTTCTACATATATACAAAATTTAAATTAAATTATATATATTAATATAATTAAATTAACTTAATTTTGTTATGGAATGCAGGTTGACAAATGGTTTGATCCACTTCGAAAGAATTAATATATTTTTATCTTAGTTAAGTTTTAAATATATCATAAATTTTGATATTTTTAATTAAGTTCTTATCAAAAAAATTGTTTTATTAAGTACTAAACATTTAAAAAAAAAAATTCAAATGAGTCTTTCATTGTAAATTTCTTTGTTAAGGGACTTGCGTGATTTTTATATTGCCTTGTTACTTTGCTTACTATTTTCAGGGTTAAGAAATATGAAATTATGTAGTTAATATAAAATAATACTGTAGTTAATATAAAATGATGACAAGTGACTTTTATTAGTTTAATTAGAAACATATTAGACAATGAGATTATAATGCTTATCGATAATGCCTATGTTATCATTTTTAGTGATTTAGAGACTATCATCATCACTATTAATATAGGTGACGTTAACGATTTCCTTCTATCCAACATAATGAGAATAATAAATATCATTTTTTATTACTTTATAATAACTTCAATATTCTTTTATATTAACTACAAAACCTCACATTTCTTAATATCATTCCATTAAAAAAACAAAAACGATATAAACTCAATTTAAAAAAATACAAATTTATAATACTTAATAAAGTACCAAAAAAATTGTAATAAAAATTTACTTTAAAATACCCAAACTTATAAAGAACTTAAAACGTCACTAAGTTTTATTTATTTATTTTGCATACCTTTATTTTAATGCAATAATATTTAAGAAAAAAATAAATTAGCATTTTTGAGTTAAAAAACCACGCCTTCATGCAAATGGTGGGAATTAAAACTTTGTAAGTGACAAAAATTGTAATGAAATAACCTTTTTAACATGAGGGAAATTTAATAAGGTGGAAAAGTAAGATAACGATCATATCAATTACTTAACACCAATATTACTCGGTTAACAAAAATATTAAAGAGCAAAAGCTCAATTAAAAAAATAAATTTATTGTGGCAGTGGTGAATGTGATTTTAGTGTAGTGGTAGAAGTGATAAGGGTGGTGGTTGTATGGTGATTGTTGTTTTACCGTGGTGGTGATGGTGAAGATGACAACAATAATGATGGTGGTGACAACGATAATGGTAGTGATGATGACATCGGTGAAGAGTCATGAAATAGAGGATAAGGATATGATGAAGTGGAGGTTAAGAGTATTTAAGTGGAATATGAAACTAAATAGAACAAACTAAATGAAACATAATTTAACAAAATAAAAATCAAATTAAACATGCAAAAAAGAATAATCAAAATAAATAAACTCTAAAGACAAAAACCAACACAATATTTAAACTTTTTTTAATATTAGTTCTTAAATTTGATGGTTCTTCATCCTCAATAGTTTCTTCTATTCATTCTTGAATTTACTCTTGAAAGGGTAGATTTTGTAAATTAGTCTTCAAAATATTATTTTAAATAATTTATATTTGTCTTAAATATTGAGGATAAAGATTTTTTTTTATTTTCTTTATTTATATTTGTTACTGACTTATGTAAAGGTAAATTTTCACTTTTCTTACTTTTTTTATGTAATTATTTGCTTATTCTTGTATTAGATGATCACCATTTTCATTTCTTCTGTGAAATGATCACGTCGATAAGCAAAGGTATTTTCCTCAATTTTATGAGATATTTATTCTTTTCTTATTTGTTTATAATTTTTTTACTTTGACAATTTGAATAATAAAAATAGTTTTCAAAATTTGGACTCACACAAAATGTAAATAACATCAATTTATTTCCCTCTCTCATATAACCTAACAAGAAGAGAAACCAAAGCCATTTAATATGAGGCTAAACTAGAAGAAAAATTAATTTTCAATTATTTTTATATACTATGTACATGTTTTATGTAAGTCATAAATAAAACTGTAAACAAGAAGAAGGTGTAAATTCTCTTAAAAAAAACAGTAATGACTTCCTTATTGTATCACTTAAAGCTTAAACACATTTATTTAGAAATACAATAATATTTATATATTAATTATAATATGGAATTTTTATTTCTAACGTTAACCTCAACATTTGCTTAAACCTCACACACATAGCACAAATCAAATGCTTCTTCTCCGGCGAACCGCCACGCTAACATTCTCAAACCTCCGTTCCCTCCAACCCCTCCGCCGCCATCACCACCACCCGATTTCTCCGGTGAACCCGGACCACCTACTCCGAGTCTGCACCGTCCTCTACCAGCAGCAGAACTCGCCCGAGTCACGACTCACCTCCAAACTCACATCGTGCGAGTTCCAACTCACCCACGAGTTATTCCTTCAAGTATGCAACAAATTCCCGTATTCATGGCGTCCCGTTTACAGATTCTTCCTCTACACAGAGTCACAGCCTTCCTTCAAGCACACCACCGTCTCCTTCAACAAGATGCTGGACGTAGTAGGCAAATCTCGCAACATCGACCTTTTCTGGGAACTCCTGAACGACATGGCACATCGCCGTTTCGTTAACGACAAGACCTTCGTGATCGCGTTGAGGACTCTGGGTGGTGCAAGGGAGCTGAAGAAGTGTGTGGAGTTTTTCCACTTGATGAACTCCAATGGGTGTGAGTACAACTTGGGGAGTTTGAACAAGGTGGTTGAGGCAATGTGCAAGTGCAAGCTTGTTGAGGAGGCAAAGTTTGTTGTTTTCAAGTTGAAGGAATTGGTTAGGCCTGATGGGGTGACTTACAAGTGGTTGGTTGGAGGGTACTGCGATAAGGGTGATTTGGTTGAGGCTTCCAAAGTTTGGAACTTGATGGAGGAAGAGGGGTTTGAGCCTGATGTGGATGCTGTTGAGAAAATGATGGAGACCTTTTTTAAGGTGAATCAGTATGGTGAGGCTTTGAGGCTCTTTGATACAATGAGGTTCAAGAGGATGGATGAACTTGGGGCTTCAACTTATGGGCTTGTGATTAAGTGGTTGTGTAAGAAGGGGATGATGGAACAGGCGCATGAGGTGTTTGAGGAAATGCGCGAGAGGGGTGTTCGAGTTGATAACACGACTCTGGGGCATGTTGTGTATGGACTTATGACTAGGCGTAGGGTTAGAGAGGCTTATGAAGTTGTTGAGGGGATTGAAGTTCCTGATTTGAGCGTGTATCATGGGTTGATAAAGGGGCTTTTGAGGCTGAGAAGGGCGAGTGAGGCGACGCAGGTGTTCAGGGAAATGGTGAGAAGAGGTTGTGAGCCGAATATGCACACATACATAATGCTGCTGCAAGGGCATTTGGGGAGGAGGGGGAGGAAGGGGCCTGATCCGCTTGTTAATTTTGACACTATTTTTGTTGGGGGTATGGTGAAGGCAGGGAAGTCGAAGGAAGCTACTAAGTATGTGGAGAGGGTGATTAACAGAGGAATGGAGGTGCCAAGGTTTGATTATAACAAGTTTTTGTACTACTTTTCAAATGAGGAAGGTGTGTGTATGTTTGAGGATGTGGGGAAGAAGCTGAGAGAGGTGGGGCTGTTTGATTTGGCAGACATACTTGAGAGTTATGGACAGAAGATGGCAACCAGAGACAGGAGAAGAAACACAAGTTCAATTGCTGCAGATACTGAAGTAGTGATATCAGATACTGATAATCAGGCTGTGTAAATCTATAGACTATGTAAATCTATTGGATTATGATTATGTCAGTCATGCTTCACTGATTCAACAACAATGAAACTTGAATTAAACTATAAAAGAGATTGACATCAAAATTTTAAAATAAGAAATTTTTTAATCTTCCTTTTTATATGTTATTTAACTTTCATATATTTATTTAATGTAAAATTTAAACTTATACTTATATTCTTAACATATAAAGTAGCAGGTAATTTCTTAAAGGCACAAAATTGATTTAGTTCACTCTCGTATAGGTTTTATGGGTAACAATCTACAAATATCTTTGGTATCTATTTTTTAAGTCTTAGAGGTATGTGTTAATTTTGCTGGGCTATCATGATTCAATTGACTGAAACTTTTTACTGATAAAAGAAAAGAAGGTGATTTTTTAATATGAGATAATAAAAGTCGGTTTAATTGGTCAAATTTGGATTTGTATCAAGTTCTATAGACACAATTCATCGAAACCTTTTACTGACAAGTAAAATCTTTTCATAAGCACTCACTATCATTTAATGTGCAAAAGTGTTTTTGCTGATAAGCAAATTACTACAATAAACATCTAAATTAGTCTCTAAAATTGGTCAATTTTAATAATTAATTTTCTCAATTTTCTGTTAATCTTAATTTACGTGAAAAAAGTTCTTTATTTAAAATTTTCTTAGCCCATTTGTTACTAAATAGGAAAGTAAATGATTTCTGTAGAGGTAGAAACTGAGAACGCATTCAGAGAAGTTAACGGGAGTTTATTTTGCATTAATATAGTTTCCACAAGTGTCAAATAATGATCGAAGAATTAACAGAGAGAGAATATGAGATGTAATGTAATGGACAGAAACAAGCAAAAATATGTTTATACAAACTGGTGCATGGAGTTGTTGTATTACATGTATAACACAACTCTAATAAGTTATGTACTTTACGATAAATACTTAAGAATTGCTCTGTATATCCCGTCAACAGAAGAAAAAAAATACTCTGCATATGCTACAACTTCAAATTCATTTTTAAACTTCGTGGCCATTCTTATTCTTACAAAAATCATTGCGATTGTTTAACAAGAAGGCATTCACGTCCAATGATAAAAAAAATTGCTAACAAGATATAAATGAATGAATTAATGCAAACACATTTGACAAAAACAATGAATTGGAGAGCTAACTTCAACGTGAACCTTGACAATCTAGTGCTTCCACAATTCCCCGATCCAATTGCACAAAAATATAGAAAAACGTCAGGGCTCCAAGCAGTATATACAACATGCACTACAGAACAATTCACTCCCTGAAACTGAAATAGCAAACAAAATTTGTATTTAGTGTGCAGACAAGTGGCAGTTCCAAAAGTACCAGTGCTTCTTGCAGAGTACAAGTTATCATGGATGTTTAGATTCCAACTCTCCACACAATTAATGAAGCAACAAAATGAAGTTTGACAGATACATTCCACCTAGTACTAGTATAAAAAACAAATCCATATTAAGACCAATGTAGATTCCATGTCCTACATGACCAACACTAGAGTTTTACAGCATCCAATGATTTTCAATTTTATGTAGAATTAAATGATCACTAAGTGCAATAGAAGTTAAGAAGAATTACCAGAGGAAAACATCAAGTTCATCCGCAGGGTGAGACAAAATTTGGCAAATCCAATCATTTTTTCAGAAATGGTTTCTGGCAAACAAGAAGCAGCTGGTCACTTCCATTCTGAAGGTTGATTATCCTTGCTTCCCAACGTACTTGTGCAGCGAGTGTGCGAGCCATCTCTATAATTTGCATGTTATCAGAAAGAATAACCCATCCCTACCAAGCCATGTAATATGTCATGTCAATAAAGAGTTCAAGATCGTGTTCGTAGTAACACATTGTGCATATGGGGTCCTATGTAAATCAAGTTACCACATTTTCTGGTACAAAATAGTTATGACAAAAAACACACAATGATACCTCTGGACGCAGTATTCTGTCCATCTCCAAGAATAGGTTCACCATGCTGCATCTCTCTGAAGTGAGATGAGAAAGAAGTCCACTTGCGTGAAGCATATCATACGTCCGGGGGTACGTAGGGAAAGGTTCACACCTAAAGATCAATCACCAGATCACATATACGAAACCACTTATTTCATAAGAGCACTTATTGTCAAACTCAAGTTAACAAGAAAGTTAAGTACCGGAATCAAGAACAATTCTTATCCCCCCACCAGTAACAATGTTTTACTAGGACTCAGATGATCTGAAGAAATTAACTTTTTTATCCTCTTCACAACTTGCCTAGACCAAGAACAAAAAGCAACTTACCAGTCATGCACAACACCAACAAAACCTTTATCCAGTATAAGAGGAAGTGAATTAGAAACTGTAGCAGGAACAACATTCATGACCCAAACTGATTTTTTCTCTTCCAGAAGGGCAGAGTTCAACCCCCCATATTTGGTATTCATGTCCATTACATTACGAATCATGTTAAATGGAGGTAATGGATCTTCATCTCCCGGTCTCTTTGGATGATCAGAGAAAATTAGTGGTGTAAGCAAAGACCAATAGTTCTTGAGAGTTGATCTCCAGAATTCTAAGTCTACAAAATAATCTTCAGACTGAACTCCTGCTACAGTAGAGAGATGTCAGTGAAAAGACAAAGCAGTAGTACAGAAGGGTTGCAAGCAAATCATCTGAAAGTAAAATACTTTCCATTAATTTTAAGCTCCTCTGAACTCAAATCAGATCCAGAGGATCTGTTCTGTATTGCAATCCAGCGCTTGCTAGAGGTCCCACGTATACATGGTTCAAGAGGCCGATAATATGACTGAACATCATCAAACTCTTTGCATAATGGTATATCATGCTTCTTTCTACAGTGTAAGGGAACATGTCACTAAAAGAATTATGGTAGCAGACTACTTCAAGAGACCCATGGAGCAAGCCTTTAGCAGAGATAATGGTAGTTGATATAAGTAATCTTAAATAAACATTCTGTAGACAATATTATCAACTATCTTTACCTAGATGCATAGCAATTAACGTCAGCAGTTTTCTGCCAGATTAACAGCTCATCTTGCTGAGCTAGAAGCGTCCAACAGAGTTGCTGAGCCAGTTCTTCCACTGGCTTCAACATATTCCTCCTCTTCATTTTTGATGAACTTTCCTGTGACCTGCTAGGGGTCGAGGTTAACACAAAGTATCCTCCAGGTTTAAGAACACGGTCAACTTCTACGAGGAAAATTCCATCTGTTGAACATGTCAATGTTAGAGAAAAAATAAAGATACAAATTCATAAAGAAGCTAAATGTTATTAGCTAATACTCAGGAAGTAAAGACAACTCCCTAATTCATAAACATAATGGAGTTACCTTTTTCATCCCAAATGATGCCACATTGAGCACAGTGAACTATGCCATATGATAATGAAGGAAACGGAAGTTCTCTTGCAACGAAGTTGCCAATCACAGCAGGAAGGCCCCTCTCAAGAGCCAACTGAACCTGGCTACCTGTTGCCTCATATGCAGCAACGCAAACTGTCATTATATTCAGTGATGCCAAATGAGCTGCAAAGCTACCAAATCCACAATTAATGTCTAGTATAGTGCGAACCTGCGATAAAGTGATCAATATGGAGCAGCTATATTTATTATGCAACAAAAACATCAAAGTTCGTAATGGGAATCAAATAGACTTTACTACACACTAAACCATTTTCCCCCACAACCAGTGATCCCCAGAGGAGAAGAGCTCGTGTTGTGAGTGATGATAAATGGAAGACTTACACCAGCTTGAGGAAACTCGTTATCACTTCCCAAGCCAATCATCTCTGCAATTTGGCGAGAGTAGTCTTTCACACCGTCATCCTCCGAGCGGAAAGCAATTTGGTTCTCTTCTAGAAGCATTAACCTACATAATATATTGCAAAATTGAAGAAATAGAAAGACCTTAATAGTAATAATATTAACAAACTACTTGCAAAAGTTGCAGTGGTTTTCTTTAAGCAGTCCATTGTTATAGCCTAAACAGTATTTTAGCCCAAAGAGGTTCCATTTCAGTATAGTAATTGGCAAAGAGAAAGAAGTACCTTTTGGTCATACTTCCAGATGAAAGAAATTGGTTTCTGGTTATCTTCACATTTCCACTCCATATAACATCCCTGCTAGTTGGCCATTGGAAGGGAATTTTATATTCCGTAGGAGGACGAACCAAACACCTTTCTGCTTCAACTAACAGTTCACAATGCCTATCAAACTCTTCTCCTTCTTTAAACCCTGCTACCAAGTTGGATGAAACATTGTAACAAGGCACAAAATTCTCTCTTTCCTTGCCACAGAGGTCAAATTCTCTTTGTCTAGAGACACCCCTTGCCACAGACCTTAACTCTAAATAATCAACCGCCGCTTGCTCCTTAACCCTCCTATAGTTTGTGTATATGAGAGACACCGGAATATGAGGTGCCAGATCAACAATATTAGAAGAAGATGAACCTAGAACAAAAATCAGCAGAAGCAGGCTGATTAGGCACAAGAATAACCAGTTCACCGGGGATCTATGGCCAATAATGATGGATAACTTATTGAACCACGAGCTTCTCATGTCCAAATCCTTTAGCTTCCTTTGACAAACAGATTCAAAACCCAGAATTCCAAGAGCAGCAAGCAAAGAGAAAAACCACAACCTATCATAACATAACACAAGATTCTATGAAACCCTCACCATCCCTTAAAGCATTGAAACAATACCTCACACTCCTTCCCCAATAACGCAGGAATGCCAATGGATTCATCAAAACCCCAATTATGGTGCAAAAGGAGGTGCTCAAATTTCTCAATCCAAATTCCCAATTCTGAATCAAACCCAATACTTAACCAATCACATCACCTGCAACACAAATTCAAACGAGATTCACTCCATCAATCAATGCGCCCCAGCAACCACTCTGATAACAATTCATAAAAAAAAAAAAAAAAAAGAGAACTAACACCGATCAGATCAAAGCTGATAAATTAAGTGGCATATAACAAAGGAAATGGACATTTAGGGTTTGGTTGGTACCAAAGAATTGAGTTAGTTAAGAAGAGAGTGAGATTCATAAAGCAATTCGAGGGAATTAAGTTGAACTTTGTTGTGATGTCATGTGGTCGTTTTAGCATTTATATAAATGGCAACAATCATTCATAAAACAGATCATCACATTAAAATATAAAATAAGCATTCATAAATGTTTTGGGAAAACGAAAGAGAATAAGGAATAATTGCACTTTAATCATTGTTTCTTCCCACTACGCACCTTTAACTTCAGGGAATATATATATTATGTAAACCTGACGTATATAATTTGATAACCATCCAAAAGTATTAGTAGCTCCTTCCTAATATCTATATGTGATTTAAGATTTCTACACAAAAAGTAATCTATATCTATATGCATCGTCTCATATATTTTTATTAAAAAAGTTATATTTCTTTAATCAAAAGTTTACTTCCGTATTGTTTAATGTTTTTCGAAACTTACGAAATAAAACATATTTTAGTGTCTTTGATAAAATATCTATAACTTTTACTTTAATTTCACATCACAAGTATAATATCATGTATCTATTATAAAATATAACCAAATATGTAAGCATATACCTATGCATGCACAAAATATATATATATATATATATATATATATATTAAGTTTAATTTCTATTTTAATTTTATATTTTGAATTTCAAATTTTAATCTTTGTTTTTAGTCCAATCAAGTTCCATTATTTGTTAGATTCATGTGTTAAGTCTAATAAAATGATTAATTATTAATTTGATCCCTATATTGTTTTTTTTGCTTAATTAAATTTCTGTATTGTTTAAATAGAGACGTCGTAACACCTTTCATAAAATCAACCAAGTTAACATAGTTAGAAGGTGAGTTTAAATCCTTTACTCCTTCTTTAACCTCTTCTTTCCTGAGATCACAACCCCACCGAGATTGCCTCTTTCATATCCAAAACCAATTTTGATTCTAATATTTGTTTTTAGTTCAATCACCTCTCATTATATGTTAAATACATTTAATTTGTTAGTCTAATAAAATGTTTAATTATTAATTTGATTCCTATACTCTTTTTTGGACTTAATTGAGTTTCTATATTATTTAAATAGAGACGTTGTGGTCCCTTTCCTAAAATCAAACAACATTAACATAGTTAGGAGGTGAGTCTAAATCCTCTACACCCTCTCTAACCTCTTCTTCTCTGGTAGCACAACCTCACAGAAATCACCCCCTTCATATCCAAAACTGAATCCTTTTAAGGAAAGGGGGGGGGGGGGGGGGGGGTGTCAAGGAGGGAGACACCACAACCAACATATATATACCAGATTACATGATGAAGAACGTCCATGTTGTCAAAATTACCTCAGGTAATGAAAAATTAGGATAATTAATCATGTACAAAAACCCTAAAATAGGACTAACCTACAAACTCTATACTCATAAAGGTTAGGGCCCATACAAGTACTATACATAACCAGTATTCACAAAGTATGCTAATAGATTTCATTTATTACATCATTTATTACTCCTACTACTAGATCAAAAGAAGACACATAGACAAAAGTTAAGTTACTCAAGACATAATGATTAAGAAAAAGAATGATACAAGTAGACATGTGAGACATGTGAGAGACCCAAATACATTTTGGTCCTACAATATTAGATTTAAAATAAAATAATTATAATATACAACATTTTGTCTCAAAAAAAGTTATTCGGAAGTAAATTACGTCATTTTTTATTCCTAATCTTATCCAAGATTACTAAATTTCTATACAACTTAATACCATCTAAAAAGAATAAGAAATCTATCTAAGTAATATTTATTCATATTAAAAGTCTATTGAAATTCTTATATACAATCAAGGTTGTTTTTAACACAGTTTACAAAGTCTTATGCAATAACCTCTACCTTTTTACTATGTATCTCTTTATATAATTTATTTTATTATTATAAAATTTTTATATATATATATATATATATATATATATATATATATATATATATATATATATTCTTTCGATAATTGATCTGAACTAGGTTAGATTATCATTCCATGTAACTATTTATCATTCCATATAACTATCAATTGACTAAAGTATACAACACATAACTAATATGTAATTTAGATGAAAAAATCACACAAAACATTTTATTTCAAAGAATGTATTTAAAATAAATAAAATATTATTTGAGGGAGATTTTATCGCTTAAGCATCATTCTTCTTACATATAGATAGGTTGTATTATACCATGCATCATACTCATAAATTTCCTTTCAATTGAATTTCAACATTTTCAAAAGTCTTTCTAAAAGGACTTTAAGAACTTATTTATTAGTAATGCTTTCATTAGTCGTAGCAGTCAGCAAGTGTAAATACATATCATTCATCCATTTCGTGAACTTACTCTAATCAATGTTTAAATAGTTTAAGTTTACAATTATTTTTAAAATAAAATGTTAATCCCGATACTTTTATCATTAACTAAAATAATTATTTAAGATTTGTCATCTAAACTAATAAACTAATTTTATTTTTCTATTTTCCATTTTATTATTTCAATGTACATTTATACATCATTACGCTTTCTTTCCTATTATAAATAATTTTTTCTCTTAATTAAGGATATAATATAAAAATAAGTTATTTTAGAATATAAAAAATGAGAAATAAAAAATTATTAAAAAAATGGAGAATTAAAATAGAACGACTAATTAGGGGTATTATAGAGAAAGGAGGTTGGCAGTTTGCGTTGTTGATCTGCGTGCACGTCGTGATCTTATTGTCAGCGAAACGGACGGCTAATAAATGAGTGACTACGTGTTCCTGTTGCCCTATTTGGGGACAATTCACTTTTTTATGCCACCCAATCACACTACTTTTCATCTCTTTCTTTTTCATCTACTAAAAAATGAGTCATATATTAAATGATGCTAATTTTTTATAAATATATTTTGAGGATTAGATCCGAGAGGTAGAAAAATTGAAAAAAATAAATAAAATAAGAGTAGAAGTTTAAGATTTGATAGATATAATAATTTTAAAAGAAATTATGAAATTAAATATTTATAAAATAAAAAATTATTCTTATTATTATAGATTATTTTATTTAATTATTAAGTTATAATTTTATTAATGTGGAACAAATGATTAAAATTTATGAGATAATATTGTTAGACAAAGGTATCATATGAAGGCTCAATATGAGTCTCGAGACATGTTAGATATGCAAGCTATCAAGACTAGACAAATCTTAAGATGCACTAAACGTAAGATATTAAATGTTATTCCTCATTAAACAAAAAGAGGTAGGTGAAAGTTGATAGCATAAAGTCAAGCACATTTTGAAAAAAATAGGATACAGAGAACAAACAAAAGCACGGGCTCATGGTGATGCTTTGTAAATAGAATATTGATATATAAATTTAAAGTTTAAAAGTTTGATAATTGCAAACTTGAAGATCTTGATGCTTCCAACCATACACTAACCATACACTAACATTAAAAATATGGGTGATATTTTTGTAAATAATAGGACCGTTTTGACATCGATCCAACCCCGTCCAGACATTACTTAACGTTAAATCAATAGCCTCCGACTTCAATTAAGCACATAATGTTGGCTTCGTTTTCCACCATTGAACTTGTTAAAATTTTATTGTGAATTGATTTTATGCGTTTTGCACCGAATACTTTTCATTTTCGTCCTCATTTGTAGTGTTTCTTTGGTATGTCCCCATTTGATATTGTTCTTCATCCCCATTTGACCGACAATGCGTGGAGACCCTAAGGCCACCCTCTCATATTTCGTCTTTGGCTTTGCTACAAGAGGTTAGTTTCACACATTTTCTTCCTTTTGTACTTTGTCTCTTGTTCATTGTATGTTTGTAATTGCTTATATTTTTTCTTTCCTATTATAGTTTTAATCTTAGACTATTTTTTTAGTTAGTTTTCATGGCCTATTTTTTTTTATTTGAAATTTTATAATAATATTTGCAAAATTTGGAAAAATTTATATTTATTGTTAGATGTTGCATGTTTAAACAATTCTAATTGTATTTGATTTTTGAATATTATCGTTGCATTGTTATTTTATATATGAATGTTGAAAGGGGAGTTGTTTCAACTCAAGTGAAAATGGTTTTGATGATGTCCAAGGCTACACATCATGTGCATTACTAAATTATGATTAGTCCTGTTTTCCTAGCTTGTGCATTAGATGTTGTAGATAAAAAATTACATGTAAAACAAGCTTACATTGAATGTATTAACCATCAAACTCTTGAATGTGAACTCGTAAATATATTAGCTACTTAACTAATAGATTAGATGAGGGCACTACATTGATGCAGTGAAAATACACTTACGATAATCTATTAGGTAAATGCCTAATCTATTAGTCACTACAGCAGAACTCTTGTATAAAAATAGTTTTTGAAATCAGTTTTGAGAGAGAGAGAGAGAAAACTAACTGAAAAACTGAGAATTCATCTTTCAAGACTGCTTTTTTAAGATTTATAGAGTTCTTGTGCGTTCTTGAGAGATCATTCAAGTGAACCTTCAAGAAATTTGATGGTGGATTCAATCTTGATGGGTCAAGCTTGGATCTAGGAATCAAGTGACAAATCTACACAACTACTAGGTGTATTCTTTCCTTGTTTCTTTTCTTGTTGTATTTCTGATTACAGATTAATTCACTGTGTGAGGTGAAGGTCTAGGTGCAATTGCATTGCATCTAGGGGGAGTTCTTGATTTGTAGATCAAGCTCCTTAGTCTTTAGGATCTTGAATTATATAAATGCTCTTGTAATTCTTGTATCTCTATTTGATTCCCTCCTAAGTGAGTTGCTTAGGAGAAGACTGGACGTAGATTCATCTTGAATTGAACCAGTATAAATTGTTGTGTTCTTTGTTTCTCCCTTCTTTCATGCCTTTATCAATTGCTTTACACAGTCCATTAACACAGAACTGTAAAACTGGTTAATTGAGGTATAAAGCTTAAAGAAACCTTCAAGATCCGTTTAAAATCAGTTAAAGATTCAATACCCAGTTCATCCCCCTTTCTTGGTTAGGTTATATTAGATAGATATGTTTTTAATAATTGGCACCAGAGCAGGTTAATCGCACGATAATCGATTAGACAGATCCTAATATGTCTAATACATCTCAAACCTTTGCTGAAGGGGCATCCATCAACAGGCCACCTCTGTTTGCTGGTGAAAACTACCCTTTTTGGAAGATTAGAATGAAATTTTTTCTTGAATTAATGGACAAAGGTGTATGAGATGCTGTGGTAAATGGACCTTTTAAACCAATTAAAATTGTGGAAGGTGAAACTGTTCCCAAAGACTTCTCACAGTGAACTCTTGATGAGAATAAGAGGGCACACTATGATGTTAGAGCCAAACATATTATATCTTCTACACTAACTTTGGATGAATTTTGTAGGGTATCTGTGTGTGAATTAGCCAAATAAATGTGGGATGTCTTGGAGGTGACCCATGAGGGCACAAATGAAGTAAAAAGGGCAAGGAAGAACACTTTCATTTAGGAGTATGAAATGTTTAGGATGAAAGCTGGAGAAAGCATATGTGATGTAAAGAAGAGGTTTACACATATAGTAAATCACCTCCTAGCCCTTAGCAAGACCTTTGACAAAGAGGAACTAAATATCAAAATCTTGAAGAGTTTAAATAAGACATGGCAGCCTAAAGTCACTGCAATATCTGAATCCAGAGATCTCACTAGCATGAACATAGCCACTCTCTTTGGGAAACTGAGGGAACATGAATTAGAGCTTGGAATACTGAAGGAAGAAGATGATGGAGAAAAGAGGCACATAATAGCCTTGAAGAGTGTTGTAAAATCTGCAGTAAAACTGAAGAAAGCAGAATCTGTAGATGACTCAAATAATAAAAATTCTGACAGTGAAGCCTTGAGTTTAATAGTGAAAAGGTTCTCTAAATTTTTGAAGTTTAAAAATAAGACTAGCAATAGCTATGCACGAAATAAGAAACAGTCTAGAAAACAGGAACGTTCTAGCACTCCAACCTGTTATGAGTATGGCAAAACAGAACACATCAAACCAGATCGTCCTGTACTGAAGATGAAATAGAAACTGGAAGAGAAGAATGAGGCAGAAAAGCACATGAAGAAAAAGAAAGCTTACATTGCTTGAGAAGAAAATGATTCCAGCACATCCAGTGAATCTGATGAGAGCACTGAGGAAGAAAACAATTTGTGTCTAAAGGCTGAAACAAGATCATCTAAAAGCAGTGAGTAGTTTCAAATCTGAACTTGAGGAAAATTATTACCATGAACTGCTTGATGCTTTTAATGAATTGCATAAGGAAGCCACGAAATTGCAAAAGTCAAATAGTAAACGTAAAGGAGAAATTAAATGGCTTGAAGGTAGAGTAAAACAGTTAGAAGAGGAAAATGAAAATCTGATAACTAGTTTGGAGAAACTAGAAAAATCTGAAAAGTACTCTTGGTCCAAATGTAAACAATGCCTAGAACAGCTAGAAAAGATAAAGTATTTAATGAAAACTCTCTCAAAATTCTCTATGGGAAGATCAAACCTAGATATTGTGTTAGGATCTCAAAGGAGTGTGCTTAAGAAAGAGGGAATAGATTACAATGACAAATCTAGCCGATTAGGTCCCAGAAACTTCCTTAATATCAGTAAACCATCCTCTATCACCTGCACCTATTGTTATGAACCTGGCCATTCCTCAAATTCCTGCTACTTTAAAAACAGCGGGGTTCCTAAAGGGGAATTTAAATGGGTACCCAAAGGCACTACAAAACTGTCTAACATGAAAGGACCCAAGTTTACATGGGTACCTGCTTCATCCAAACAATCTGATTTGCAGGTAAATGTTGGAACTAAGCAGTCAACATGGTACCTGGACATCGGTTGTTCTAGACACATGATAGGTGATATCAAAAAATTCAGCAAAATCTCTCACAAGGTGAGTGGACATGTCACATATGGTGATAATAACAGAGGTAAAATTCTGGGTACAAGTAAAGTAAGGTCCTCATCTGTTGTTGAAATTGAAGATGTGTTGCTAGTTGATGGACTCAAGCACAACCTTCTTAGTATTAGTCAATTGTGTGATAAGAACCTAAAAGTAACTTTTGAAGTTAAACACTGTTTGATTTGCCATGCATCTACAAATGAACTGGTTTTTGTTGGAAAAAGCATTCAGAACATATACATGGTAGATTTTGAAAAAACCTCAATTGATTCTATTGCTTGTCTATTTGCTAAAAATGATGAACCTTGGATTTGGCACAAAAGACTTGCACACATACACATGGGACACCTAAATAAGCTTGTGTCAAAGCATTTAGTTACTGGTTTGCCTGACATAAAATTTCAACAAGACAAACTGTGTGATGCATGCCAAAAAGGTAAACAAGTAAAGTAAATACATCTTTCAAGTCAAAGCAGCATATTTTCACTTCTAATCCATTAGAATTGATACATATAGATCTGTTTGGGCCATCTAGGACCAAAAGTTTAGGTGAAAATTACAATGCACTTGTACTTGTTGATGACTACTCTCGATTTACCTGGACCTTCTTTATCTCATCTAAAAGTGACACCTTCCAAGTCTTTAGAAAATTTGCCAAAATTGTTCAAAATGAAAAAGATTTGAAAATCAAGTCTATTAGAAGTGATCAAGGGGTGAGTTTCAAAATGATTCTTTTGAAAAGTTTTGTGAACATCATGGCATCTCTCATAATTTCTCAGCCCCTAGAACACCACAACAAAATGGTGTTATAGAAAGGAAAAATTGTTCTTTACAAGAGTTGGCAAGAACAATGCTAAACTCTTTGCCAAAATATTTTTGGGCAGATGTTGTAAGCACAACCTGCTATGTGCTGAATAGGGTCCTAATCAGACCTGTTTTGAAACTCACACCATATGAAATCTTCAAGGGTAGAAAACCAAATGTGTCATATTTCAAGGCCTTTGGTTGTAAGTGTTTTATACTAAATAATGGTAAATCCAATCTTGACAAGTTTGATTCTAAAACTGATGAAGACATCTTCCTAGGTTACTCCTTGACTAGTAAAGTTTATTGAGTCTATAATAAACACACATTAACCATAGATGAATCCATTCATGTTGCATTTGATGAGTTTATTGAACATCAAACTAATTCCTCTGGCCCATGAAATAGAGCAGAATTAATTGCAACAGGTGCATATTTGACACAAGATGACTCTAAAACAGCAGTAGGAGACTCACCTAGTGCTACTGAAATCTCATCCCCTGCAACCCACAGATTGGATTGTTCCTAAAAACATGTCTCTTGACAATATTATAGGAGATATCTCCAAAGGTGCATCCAATCGAAGTCAGCTCAGCCATTTCTGCTTGAACATGGCTTTTGTGTCTCAATTTGAACCAAAGTCAGTGGTTGATGCCCTCAAGGATGACAGCTGGTTTTTAGCAATGTTATTACTAATTGTTGGAATTATCTGTTGTATTATTACCGATTGCGGGTGTCGACTTAGTTTTAGGAGCTTCTTGGTTAGCAACATTTGGGCCTCATGTAGCTGATTATAGTTCTTTGACCCTTAAATTCATGATGCAGGGGAAATTTATGACCTTACAAGGAGAGCAACATATGGAAGCCCAGCAAGTAGAATTCCATCAGTTTAAGAGGCTGGTCCACACTCATTCCATTGCAGAAGTTTTCATGATGCATTGGCAAATGTCGAATTCCATTGATGATGAATTCCAGCAACTCCTCACAGATATTCCAACCGACTTAGCCTTATTATTATGCTCATATAGTACCATGTTTACTAAACCAATAGGCCTTCCCCCTAATAGGGGGCAGAACCATGCCATTCCTTTGATTCCAGGCTCAGCACCAATCAAGGTTAAACCTTATCGGTATCCCGATAGCCAAAAGACACAAATTGAGAAAATGGTACAAGATATGTTGTAGGAAGGCCTCATCCAGCCTAGTACAAGCCCTTTCTCTTCTCCAATTATTTTGGTGAAAAAAAGGATGGGACTTGGAGATTTTGTACCGATTACCGAGCTTTAAATGCAATCACAGTTAAAGACAACTTTCCCATGCCCATAGTCGATGAATTGTTGGATGAATTGTGTGGCGCTCATTATTTCTCTAAACTGGATTTGTGGTCCAGCTATCACCAAATTTTGATGCAAGTTGAGGATAAGATCAAAATGGCTTTCCGAACTCATCATGGCCACTATGAATGGTTAGTAATGCCATTTGGACTAACCAATGCCCCAGCTACATTTCAAAGCCTCAAGAATCAGATTTTTCAGCAGCATCTTAGAAAATCAGTTTTGTTTTTTTTTTTATGATATTTTGGTCTCTAGCCCTTGTTGGGCTTCGCACTTACGACACCACGAATATGTTTTACAAGTACTCCAGTTGCATCAATTATTTGCTCGACTGTCTAAATGTTCGTTTGGATTGACCGAAGTAGATTATTTGGGGCACAATATCACTGTAACATGTGTTGGTATTGACAAAACCAAGGTGGAAGCAATATTACACTGGCCAACACCTTGTAATGTTAAGCAATTGAAGGGATTTTTAGGCCTCACGAGGTACTACAAAAATTTTATATGAGGTTATGCTACTATTGCTTCACCTTTGACAGATTTGTTAAAGAAGGACGTGTTTTGTTGGACTGCATTAGCTCAAGATGCCTTTGCTAAATTAAAGTTTGTTATTACTCATGCCTCGGTGCTGGCTCTCCCAAATTTTGCTCGGCCATTTATACTTGAAACGAATGCCTCGTGTATAGGAATTGTAGCCATTTTGAGTCAACAATAGCACCCTATTGCTTATTTCTCCAAAAAGTTGTCTTCTCGGATGCAGAATTATTCAGCATATGCAGGGGAGATGTATGCCATCACTAAAGCATTAGCCAAGTTCCGCCATTATTTTTTAGGTCATCAATTCATTATCAAACAGATCAACAAAGCCTCCAAAATTTGACCAATCACTCCCTCCAAACCCCGAAACAACAAAAATTGTTGTATAAGTTTCTGGGCTTTGATTTTAAAATTGAGTACAAACCGGGAAAGGAGAATGTGGCTGCGGATTCTCTATCTCATTCTTTTTTATTGGCATGGTTAGAAACCAAATCTGAATTTCTCGACAAAGTCAAGGCAGTTGTGTTAAACGATGGTGAAGTTAGTAAACAATTGCAACTATGCTTGGCTAATCAACAAACTGACCTTCACTTTTCCGTTAAAGATGAAATGTTGTATTGGAAGAAATGATTAGTTATTCCCACTAACACATCCTTAATTAAGGATATATTGAAAGAGTTTCACAGTTCACCAATTGGGGGACATGCAGGGATTGTTCGAACCACGACTATAATTAAAAGAGAATTCTATTGGCCAAGAATGCAAAAGGATATTCGGCATTTTGTTCAACATTGTGTTATCTGTCAGCAGGCGAAATCCTTGAACACGTCCCCTCCAGGGTTGCTTCAAACCCTTGCCCATCCCAAATCTATATGGGAAGACGTGACGATGGACTTTATCACTGGAATACCAACTTTGTTTGGATACTCGGTTATAATGGTGGTAGTTCGACTATCAAAATATGCACATTTTTCGGCGTTGACAACGAATTATAATAGCAAGAAGTTGGCGGTTGTGTTTATGTTAAATATTGTGAAACTAGATGGTATGCTCAAATCCATAGTTTCAGATCGAGATGAAGTATTTATGAGTCAATTTTGGTAACATCTGTTCACAGCCCAGGGAACTACACTAGCCATGTCATCAACATATCATCCATAATCCGATGGTCAATCAGAGGTATTGAATAAATGTTTGGAAATGTACATTCGTTGTTTCACCTTTCAAAATCCCAAGAGTTGGTTCAAGGTATTAGCCTGGACGGAGTATTGGTACAATACAACTTATCATGGAAGTTTGGGAATGACCCCGTTTAAAGCAGTCTATGGCAGAGATGCCCCAATGTTAACTAAGTATAATCGGGATGCTCTGGATCCACCCGCTTTGCAAGAATTGTTGCATCAGAGGGATGCAATTATGGCACAGCTAAAACTAAACTTAATGTAGGCCCAAGCATATATAAAATTCCAAGCGGATAAAAAGCGCACCCACCTTGAATTCAACATTGGAGATATAGTCTTAGTGAAACTTCAGCCATACATGCAATTGTCAATCTCTAAAAAAAAAATAAGTTAGGCATGCATTATTTTGGCCCTTTCAAGGTGTTACAAAAGGTGGGATTTGTGGCCTACAAACTGCAATTACCCGAGTCAGCTAAAATCCATCCAATTTTTCACGTATCTTTGTTGAAACCTTTTAAAGGAGACCACTCCAATCCGTATGTTCCCTTATCATTGTTAACAAGTGAAGACGACCCAATGCTGCAACCGATTGCAATCCTACATTCTAGAGTGATTTTGAGAGGTAGGGAGCATATTCCCAAGTATTCGTCAAATGGGAGGATCTAAAAGACTACGAGGCCACTTGGGAGAATCTGGCAGTGATGGAGTAGAATTATCCAAATCTTAACCTTAAGGACAAGGTTCTTCGAAAAGAATGGGGCAATGTAACAGATCCAGTAATGAGTAATGCCAACAAAGAACGTGAGCTGGATAATTTAGAGATAGGGCAAAGTAGTAAAAATGATGGTCACAAAAGAATAAACAGCTAACACAAGATCCAAGACATGTGGGAGTGCGTAAGAGTGGAAGGAATGTGGTACCATGATAGAAATAGGGCATCAGAATAAGGAAAGGGGGGACTGATAGAATTTTCCTCTCATTTCATTTTCTCAGTCTTACGTTTCTAAATCTGTACTAGCTAATAGCTGATGAAGCTATAGCTTTTCTTCCTATACATTGTAAGAAACCCATCACCATAATACGAGTACAGATTATCTTTTGGATCTATCCGTTCTTTCACTTTACAGTGGAGCTTACAGCAATCCAATTGAAAGAGAGTTTTATTAAAAAATAAATAAAAAACATCACAAAACAATATCTTATAATCAAGGAGAGAAGGAGTACTACTCATCATCTATTTGTCAAATCTATTAATAGAGCAAAGTGGTAATTCAGAATTTGACCTATGATTTCAAACACATTGTGATTTGGTTGAAACTCAAATTCATTCACCAATTCATTGATTATTGAACATAGCTTTACACGGTTGCACAATCTCTAAAAGAGTTAATAAGAATATCTTCTTTCAGATTATGGCCTGTCATTCAGAAAGAAGAAAAAATGAGTATGTTAACAAGGTGAAGAGGGTCTTATTCACACCCCAAATTTGTGCTAAAACAAGAAAAGTTCATCAAGTTACCTATAAAGACTATCTTATTTATGCGTTTCTCTTCCTTTTCCCACTTGCGAGATGGAACAATCTCGTATAGTTCCCTCACTGCCTGCAACATTTTCATGAACATATGGTTTTAAAATAATACAGACTAAATAAATATAAGAACCTATCAATCAGACAATGTAACTTCTTTGCATTCATCTCAATCAAATAGCATATAGGATATTAAATAGATTAACTAATCAAATCTTCAGAAGCATTTATAAATGATATAAAACCTTTAATCAGGTTAGAATCTGGTGTTTCAAACCCTCATGCTTGCAAGAGGTAAAATAGACAATAAATAATAAGGAACTAAAATCAATCAGCATTATGAATCTGTCAAGGTCTGATAATTTCAAATAAAATGTACTTGTCAGTTGAACACATGGAGGTGATGATGTTTTATACACTAAATACTATTATCAAACAGTGTTAGTGAATGAAATGGTACACTTAATGTTAGCATATAAATAAAATTTTAAATATCCAACCATACAAAACAACATGAATGAAGCCACCAAAGTCTTACACATTGTGGAAAATCTAAATCATGTTAAGTGTAACTTACCTGCAAAGTATGCAGTTGATCAGAATTTTGAACACTTAACACTCCCTTGCAACGGTATACATCCATATCATATTTCTTCTCCCAGAGAATCTCCTCAAGCCATATTCGAGTCTATCATGGTTGTAAACAATTTATAAATAGAAGACAGGACAGATAGGGGTTTATACAAAACACTAACTTGAAAAACAGTGAGTTCAAGACAAAATGATTTTGTGCCCTGAAGAAATAAATGATTTTGCTTCTGTGGAACCTGTGGAAACATAATCAACATATTTTGAACAAATAAATGCACAACTTTCCTATCTTTTTGAGAGAACTTCTAAAAATAAGTGACTATTTCCTAAATTCAAGCTTATCACAAACATGCATAGAGCAACCACTAATTCTTGAATAAACTACAATGGTAATCGACTATAAACTGTGGAAAAAGGGAAAACTATATACATGTGCCTGTGGCTACATTTAATGAAAACAAAAAAACTATTTTTACAAAGGAGGAGCAAATCTGTCACACAAACTATACATGAATGACTGAGATTAATAGCTAAATCACATGAGCATCCTAAATCATCTTTATATTTTAAATTTAATCATTCATGATGAGATCTCATGGTCAATATTTGTGCCTCTTACAGAAACAACTTTCTCATTTGATGGGTCTTATTGGATATATACCTTATCAAGATCAATCATCTGTGTCCCAGAAATACATAAGGTTCTCACGCCACTATCATGGAGCTTTTTGGTAGACAAAGAACGACTTTCTTCTAACAAAGTCTCTAAATGTGTGGCACGCTAAAAAGAAAAAAAAGCAAAAGTAAGTGTAGTCACATGGAGTGGGAAGAAAAACTAAGCATGAAGAGCAAAACAAAATGTATTATATTAACTGCAGTATCGTAAGCTTGGCGGTTCAATATCCTAGACAAATCAACTTGACACCGAACCGAATGTATTATCTCTGCAAGGGAGTTAATGTTATGTATTTCCTCCTCAAGTTTCTTCAGAGCTCCAGAGCTCTCTGCAGATACCAAATCAACCTTGTTAAGAATTATAATGTCCTGAAACAAGTAGCAAAAATGATTAGCTCTTCAATACCCGATTTCACTAAATACTTGAGCTAGATATACTACACCAATACCAGACCTAAATCATTAATATAAATAGGGGTACGAGATCAGTATTATACAAAACAACTACTTCAGAATCTCAAATGAAATATATCTTTTAGTGTTTCCTCTATATTTTTCTCCTTCATCAGTCTTCGAAATTCTGGAAGGTACTATGGGAAAATGAAAAATATGTAATCAATAAGCACTAATAATCCAATATCAAGTCAATATAATTAACAATTACCGCAAATGCAATCTGAAAATATGCTTCAGGAAATGAAGATGAGTCACGGTGCTCATCAAGCTGGAAGCGCAAATTTATAGCATCCACCACCTAGTTGAGAAGAAACTCCATCAAAAAGAGGCCATGATTCACAAGCCATGATTTTATATACCAAGGAAAGAATAAAATCTATCATTATATAAGTGGAAGAGCCACAAACACAAGAGAATGACAATTTTGCCGGAGGCGACAATAATTAAAAGAACTTTAGTTCATTTGACATGGAATGAAACAATTATAAGCATGTCTTATTATAGAGGAAATTAGAGCATATTCATGCCAAAGAAGGGAGACAAATTATTATAAAATACATCAAAAAAGAAACTTACGGTGACTATAGAGTCAAGCTTCACTTCTGATTCCAACTGTTCATCCAACCATAGAACAGATGCCAAAGGTGCTGGATTTGCCAATCCAGTGGTTTCCAGCAATATATGGTCAAGCCTAAAGACACACAATAAGAAAACTACTTAATCGAGCCAAAATATGCAGCAGAGTTGGCCCACTTTACCGAACACCATATCAAATCATGATAAAATGAAAATAAGGTAAAGTGAATGGCAACGTTAGGGACTTGTTTGAAGCGCTTCTAGAAGAGAAAAATAAGCAAGAAAATGAAATTAGGTTATTTTTAAGCGAAAATTAACTTATGCAAGAGTTAAAAAACAGATTTGGAGAAGCTAATAGGAAATATCTTCAACAAATTAATTCAAACATAAACCAATTTTAACTTATGGAGGAGGTGATTTCATTTTGCTCTCTTCCTTTTCTCTTTTAAAAGTGTTCAAGGAAAAGTTTCTCCAAAACAGACCCTAACTGATTTAACCCCTGCTTCAACTTTCCATGCCCCAATTTCACCACAAATATAGAAGTATTTGCTTGCTTTACCTTTCCTTTCTCTGAACAAGCTGCTCAAGTGCTTGAACCAAACTATGCTTGACTGTGCAACATATACACCCATTGGCAAGCTCAACCCATTCTTCAACAAGTGCACCCTTATCCCCTTCATTGATCATGGCTCTTTCCACGCCAATTTCCTCACCGAACTCATTCAAAATGACAGCAATCCTCTTCCCATGTTGCGAATTCAAAATATGATTCACTAGCTGAAACCCAATGATGCAGTCACAACATAACAATTCCACACCACAAAAACACAAAAAAAAAAAAATATCGTCACCATTCCAAAAGAACTAATGCCAAAAAGGGTTTAGAGTGAATCATGAGCATGGGAAATGATGGGGGTGTTTGGAATGATGATAGAAAAAATCAAAAGGGTTTAAAAACTTACAGTGGACTTGCCCGCACCAAGATATCCAGTGATGAGAGTGACCCCAACAGAAGATTTCTGAGAAACGAATTCATCATTTCCTTGAATCTGAACAGCAAGAGGTGGCTCTTCGTCTTCCTCGTGCTCCATCTTCTTCAACTGGTTTATTCTGTGTTGCGTCGTTAATGGCTTTTCTTCTCTATTCGCTATGTTCTAATTTTTCGTGTATACACAGATAGCGTTTAGGAACGAAATTCCGAATTTATTTCCTCTTCAACAATCATATATTTGAAAACAATTAATTGAAATCAAATAAAAAAACAACTAATTGAAATTGTTTAATATGTTTTTTATCCTCAAAAGTAATAGTTTCTTTGTTAATTTTAATTTTACATTTATTAAAACTGAAGTAATTTTAAGTATTCATTAAGAACTCACAACATGTACACTATTGAGACTAATAAATAAATAAATTAATCATTTAGGTGAATATATATATATATATATATATATATATTTGGTGAATTTATATTTATATCTCATACTTATGATACACCGATACTTTAATTTGGATTACGTATATGTGTTTGACATGTGTCTGATACTTTATGATACTTTAGCGATACCTATCAATGAAGTATCTACTTGATAAATATCTAATTTATAAAATCGTAGTATGCTACAATAAACTCTTTGAATAGTGACAAATTTTAGTGACAAAAAATAATTAGTCACTAAATAATGACCAAATTGACAACTAAAATAGTTTCAAAAAATTATATTTAGTCTCTAAATTGATAATTAAAATAGTTTCAATTATGAATTAGTTTTAAAATTGGTCACTAACATTAACTACCAAGTTTTGGCTACCAAAATAATTGGTCTCTAATTTGAAAATTTGGATTCACATACTAACAATCATATATTTACTATGTTTGTAAGAATTATTGTACACTTTCAATTCATATATCACGTATCCTATCCTATACATATGGTATCCGATACGTATCGTATACTATTATTTTGATAAATAAATATATCGACGTATCAGATACGTGTCACGTATCATATCTATGCATCATAGTCTCAGACAATTGCAATATTATTATTTGATATTTTTAAGGAAATAAGTTAATCATTTTAGGGGTATTTATGTTTACTTAAAAAATTAAATTGTGTTAATGAAATTAAAAGAAATAATATAATCTGTTGTAATTTTTTAGTCAATTCCAACTAAGATTACAACACGTGGAATTATCAAATTGGCTTAAGAAAATGAAATGGGAATATGTGATATTATATGAAATATCACAGAGTTGGGTAATGTCTATTTAAGGTGGCAAGTCCATTAATTTGCATTGTAAATGTCCATATAATTTGTATTTTAATCTGTTTTTAACTTTTATAAATTGTATTTATAATTAGAATCTGTGGATAAAACAGGTTAGTTCATACTTAGAAAAATATATTAAATTTTTTCACATGTATTTTAATAACAACAAAAAAGTGAAAGGTTGAACTTCAGATTGAATTAGAAATAGTAAATTAACTCATACGTTATGTAGATCGTACATAAAAAAATCACATTAAAAGTTTATGAAACATTTCTTCAGCTAATCTCTTATAAAACAATTATTCATATTCAATTTTTTATTTGTGTTAAAAAGTGGTAGTACAGGCATTCCCAATACAACCTTTTTCATATTTAATTTTATCTCAAATTATTCTTCTAATTTAGTCTTGGTAATGTATTATACCTTTTAAATTTATCTTAAAATTTCTTTCTATTTTAATCTTCGCAATATTCTATACTTTTGGTTGTCCAACATATTATATTTTTGGATGTATAATAGTATATATTTTATGTAATTAATAAATTTTTAACAAATAAAAAAATTCTTATATTTTAAAATATTAATAATACCTTTTTAAGTTAAATATATTTTTATTTTTTAAATTATGGGTTAAATATACTTTTTATCCGTCAATTGTAACAAAAAATTGCATTTTTCTTCAAAACTATAATTTTGTTTGGTTTCGTTCATTTCTAAAGTAATGGATTTAATCCAAATTTTCTAATGACATTAAATTTTGTCTCACATGATAAATGATATTTCACAAAACATCTACATTGGTTACATTGCTTATAGTGACATGTGTCTACTTCTATTGAATCTTTTTTTGAATAAAAATTAAACCTTTTTAATGAAAATCTTAAAAATCTTCATTATACCCATTCCTTGTTTATTCTTTAAATCACAAAAATCTCAAGTGTTTCTCCATCCTCTTCATCACGTAAAGCTCTAGGAAGGGCACCCAAGTCTCGCCATTGTGCGCCTTATGACTTTCTTAAAACTAAACTATTTTACTCATTTTTATTGTATTATAGTTAAATATTTTTTTTAATTTATTTATTTTCTTTTATTTAAGGGAAAAAAACAAATGTTGATGTATAAGCAATTAGACATATTTCTTCAGCATCACACCATACAACTTATAATTAACTTATTTTACAATAAGTATGCATCTTATATTTTACATCATTTAGTTCATATTATATTTAGTTATATTTCCTTCCTCTTGAATTATGGAGGAGGAAAATTATGTATAGGATTCACTTGAATTATTGGAGTAGGTAAAAAGTGACTTCAATTTGTCATTCGATGATAACAAGTGCATTTGGTGCGATTACTAAGTTATTTACTGCATTCGTTTGTCATGCATTTCTTGGAAAGGCGGTTACAATATCGACAAGGAAGGGATCAAGCATATTAGGAGCAATCATCTATGATGAGATTATAAAATTTTGTTTTTCATACACAATCATAAAATAAGAAAGTGAGACAAATACCATAAAGATAAAACGAAATAAAGCCCAACATTTATATAAATATACATAGACTTTTTTTTATAGAGCAATTATAAATTATTTTTTAAGTGACTAGTCCAGATAAATGAGCTTTACATGACCAATAACAATAATTCAAAATCATCTTCTCCTGAATAAAAAAATTACTCATTTAAGTCTCCAAGGCATAACCTTCAATTAAAAATTAATTTAAACTTGAGAGAATATAACATATGTAAATAACCCGATTAAATTGATGTAAAAAGTCATATACTTTAATTGAAATAAAATAGATAAAATGATAAATCAATATATATTATTTATTTATGATAATAAATTTGATTTCTTACATATAAATTTATATGTATATATACATGTATTAAAATAATATTACTTAGGTAATTACAATTGCCTTTTTATTATCGTAATAACTTGTATATTTCTAATTAAATGAAATTCTTTAAAAACCTTGCATTTGGTTAGTGGATAAGATATTTGAAGTTAGACATGCCTCACACATTGGGAACAAGTTTGTGGTGAACATTGATCAAGTATCATGCACCTACATGAAGTGGAGCATCACTAGGATTCCATGTTGTCATTCCTTGGCTACAATGAAGTTTTTAAACATAAATGGAGAAGAATTTATATCCAATTGGTATAAGAAGTCCATGTATGAAGAGACCTACTCATCCATCATATTCCCCATCAATGTCCAGAAGGTGTGTGACATTACACCCTATCCTGATGTCTTGCCTCCTCCAAAAACAACATTGCCAGGTATACAAAAAAAAAAGATTACAAGAATGGGAGCAAAGAAAGGATGATACACAAATGAGCAAAGCGGGATTACGCAAAAGATGTCGTATATGTAGGCAAGTTGGGCATAACAAAAGCAATTGCCCCCAAGCATATCAGGCACAATCACAACAACCAACCCAAGCACCACAGGCTTTTGCTCAGTCATTCCAGCAACCTTCACAACCTTCTGATGCAACATCCCAACAACATTCACAACCATCACAACCTTTTAATCAACCATCACAACCTTTTAATCTACCAATATATTTTGTTCTTATATGTAATTGGGTACTGGTGGACCAATTTTTTTAGATGTTAAATTCATAAGTGGTGGACCACTTTCTTTAGGGATGTTAAACATTTAACTAGTGGACCAATTTATTTTGGAAATATGAATATGAAGTAGGTGTTCAATTTTGATGTGCAATTTTGAAGTGGTGGACCACTTTAACTTATAGTTATCGGTATGTATGTTTCAGAACCAGCGCCAAAAGTTTTTTATGCAACTTTAAAAAAAAAATATTGATAAAGACTACAACATTAACATTGATTTTCCAAATATTACATAAAGAACACAACCCACTCCTGCCAACTACAAGAACACCTCTCTAAGGTCATATTCTAATTTTTCATCAACAACATAAACACAATAACCATGTTTAGTACACAACCAACATAAACCACTCCAATCAACACCTTAATCCTATTTTCAAAAGACTTAATACATGTTTCCAAATCATAATCTTTTTTCATATGAGCAACCACTTCTTCTGCCATGCCGCAAGTTGTCCCATTTGTTGGGAATCGATAGTGCCACCAGCCCTTGCTTCATTCGTGACAATGCAAACAACCCTTTCTTCAATCTTCACACTGCCACTAACCTTTTCTTCATTCTTGACGTCGCCACAACCCTTATCTTCAATCACAACAGTGCTTGTAGAACCCCTTTCTTCAATCCTAACCTCAGTAAACCAACTGAAGCAATTAAACCTACCACAGTGTTCACTTCCACTTTGTTCCAAATACACCATTGACATCATTAACACAAAACAGAAAAACCATACAAAAATTACAAAACAACATTACCTTGAAGTTGGGCACCCCTGAAATCTTTTCCCTTTGTGTTGTTTTCACGGTTCTCAACACATACTTTTCACCACAATAGCAAGTGGGTGTTCCAGTTATGCTTCTACACCCACCTCCACCACAACAAGACATACTAGGGTTCTGCTTTCCCCAAACATTCGAAGTGGAAGATGAAGAAGAATTACCCATATTCGTGACTCAATGAAGGAGAAGAAGATGAATGCTTATTGAACAATTTAGGGATTCATAACATATGACACGTATTTCTGCCAAAAATTAAATTTTTTTACACTGCATTCCAATATAACTGACATGTATCCATAACACAAATCCACCTCAGCAACCACAAATGATGTTTACCACAACTTAACAGAAAGGGCATCTTTGATACCTTTTAACAAAATTGGGGACCTAATTGAGACTTCTCAAAAAAGAGGGACCAAATTGAGATTTTGGAACAAAAATGGGACCAAGGGCATAATTAAACCTAATTTTAATATGGTGAATTAGTTTATCATTGTGAAGATTGTGTTAGATGATGAATTACATGCACTTTTGTTTTCTAGCTCATCACTAGACAACTCGGACATTTTAGTGGTATCTTTGAACAACTTTTCTTATAATGCGAAATTAACTTTTGACATGGTCGATGCTAATTTTTTAAATGACACAACTAGGAAGAAGAGTAATATTAGGGTTACCTTTACTCAAAATAAAGTTTTAGGTATGGAGTTAAGGGGAAGAAATTCATACAAAAATTCTAAAAAAGGATTTATTATCGTAGCAAGCCAGGAAGGAAGTTAGGGACAAGGAAAGACATCACATGTTTTCATTGTAATAAATCAAGACATGTGACGAAGAGTCCATGATCTTCAAGCGAAAAATATCAAGGTGAGAGAAAAAACAATAGAAGAGATGATAAAGATAGATTTATTATTGCAATTGTATTTAATAATGAAGTTTATATTATTTATGAAGATGACTTTGTTATGTGCCAGAAGTATGAATGGATTATTGACTTTGTTGCCTCATTCATGCTACACCACATTGTGATTATTTAACATCTTATACTACTAGAGATTTTAGACATGTAAATATGAGAAATTATTTAACAATAGCAAGGTTATTGTCATTGGAGAAACATGTTTAGAGACTAATACCCGATACAAGTTATGTTTGAAGAAGTTAGAGACATTCTTTATATATGTCCAAGGCTTATCTCTATATAGGTACTTGACAAATATGATTATCATAATTCTTTTACTATGGTGGTAGCAAAAGAAGAGTAGTAAAATACTCTTTGTTGGATATAAAAAAAATTGTTTACACCTCAAATGAATGCAATTGAGAATTGTTCTACAAAAGTATGACATAAACAACTTAATCACTAGAGTGAGAAGGCCTCGCTACTCTTGCAAGACAATGGTTACTTTTTGTTAAGATGTACATTTCTTAAAACATGTTCGAATTGTATCTTTGGTAAGAAACATAAAATTTGTTTTCTCTTATCCTCCGCATAGAAAATCACATGTCTTGAATTTAGTTTAGAGTGATGTTTGCACTATGGAACTAAATCAATTAGTGATTACATTTATTTTATTACTTTTATTGATAATCATTCTAAAAGGGTTTGGACTTTTATTTTGAAATTCAAAGACCAAACAATTGATGTATTAAAACACTTACATACAAGTGTTAAAAGAAAAATAAATTAGAGTAGATAGTGGTTGTGAATACATATAACCAATTATAATGAATAATCGAATACAAACTTTACCTCAAATATCAATTTTATAAAATTGAGTTAGGCCTAAAATCAATTTTCATAATATAAAATTAAAACCTATTAATATGTATAGAGAGATTTATTTAATATATTGTAAAGCCTGGTATCATACTCCCTTCTATTCTAAAGAAACTATGCTCTCTATGTGTAAAGCATCTTAGAGCAAATACATTGCATAGATAATTGCCAAGAAGAAATATACATTGTGATTAAGCCATATCCATCCACACTCATTGTAGTTATAAACTAATAAAATTCTATACTTTTTAATTGACTAGTGTTAAATTTAGTAATAAGATGTGTTCATTTATTCTTCAAGCAAGATAATATATTTATTATAGTGTTTGATATCCTAAGGTAAATCATATTCATCTCCGCCAACAAGAGGGGCCTCGAAAGCACAAACCTTCGTAGAAACCACCGATCGATGGGTAGGTTTATATGTGAAAAATGTCTTGCTACAGCTTATTAAATTGTGTTACTTTTGTTCTTATATCAGTGGAAGCTTGCAAGAATTTGAATCATCAACTGAAAAATAAATTAGAATATATATAAGATAAAGATCTTTACGTTATGCCCTAGAATATGTAGGACGGCCAAGTAAAATCACAGAACTTGATAATGTAATTTATTGTATGAAGAAGAAGGAGAAGAAATTATTTAGCCCTAGTTTTTGTTTGTTAATTGTTCCATTGAGCAAAATCCATGGCGTTGAGAAGAAGCAATGTTTTTGCAATGGCAGTGATTGTGAGTGTAATTTTTCAGATTGAGAAATGCATCTCAGAGATCAATAGGCAAAGCTTTCCAGAAGGTTTTGTTTTTGGCACTGCTGCTTCAGCTTTTCAGGTTTTCTTTCCACTCTTCAACACTCACATTTTCTATTTGGATCACCCCATTCATCAATATTTTTAAACAAATAATCACTTTTATTTGTGCAGTACAATATAGTTACTGTTCAAGAAAGTTTTTTTTTTTTTTAGATTTTGGGGGAATAACTTTTTGAACACTCTTTTTGTTTTTTCACATTCTTGAATATCTTTTTAAAACACTTTTTATTTTCTTTTTTTTAACAATTTGGAAAATATTTTTTAAAACATGAAAATCAAAAAAGGATTTTCAAAATAATTGTAATTCATAAGATTCTGTGTGAGTGGAATATTACCATTTTGAATAAGGAAGAGAGAAAAATGAAGATAAACATGTCATTTTAAATAAGAGAGACAAAAGGTGTAAGTTTATAAAAAGTGTGAGTGTAAATAGCAGAGCCTTATTTCACCTGAAAAAAGAGGGAACCAAATGGGCCGAAAATATAAAATTAGTGAATCAATACCCATCTTTCCACAGAGCCACACTATTATGTCAATTTATAATTTTAATTTAAAAAACAATTGGAATGAACTGAGTTATTTCTTGTAGATCCACCATCGAAGCACTTGATTCCTAAGATTTAACATAATATGCAAAGTAATATTAAGAAAAAAAATTAGCAAATATACCTAATTTCAAAACATTAAAATATATCAGGTAAAACACTTATCATTGTGAATTAATAAAAAAAGTAAAATTCTATAATTACTATAATATAGTTTTTATTTTTACATATTTACATATCTGTTGAATTAATAATATTGTTGATATTTTTATAGTACGAAGGAGCAGTAAAAGAAGATGGAAGGGGGCCATCTGTGTGGGATACTTTTTCTCATTCACCTGGTAAGATATTAAAAATGACTCTGAATAATAAAAAAGAAATGGAAAAATTTTCTTATGTGTGCTTAGATTAATCATTTGAATACAAATTTGTCAAGAATTAAAGTAATTTTTTATATTTTATTTGAAGAATATAAGAACATTGTAAATTCAACTAGTTTGAAAAGATTTTGAAAGGAAACACAATATGTGATTATGTTGTTACTGCAATTTGTGTTGCATTTGTAACAGGAAAAATAGTGGATAATACTAATGCTGATGTAGCAGTGGATGAATACCATCGTTATGAAGTAAGATGAGTTTAGTTGGTGGCACCATACAATTTTATGACAATTTTAGTTTCATCATAATCATACTGAAGTTTAAGAACCTGCTCCACTTAACAAACTGAACCAAATTAATTTTACTTATATATACCAAACTCAATTCAACCAAACATAAAATTTTATCATCTTTGATTTAAGTGTCTAGCAAATTGATATTTTATTTACTGAAAAAAATTATCAGTACTTTTTTCTTTCTACTTTTTTTTTTATTTTATACCAAATTTTTTTTTTTTTAAATAAATGGTTATCTCAATCAACACTAAAAAGTTTATTAAATAACAATAAAGTTTAGAAATAGAAAAATTAGTCATTATATTTAATTATGTTAGACACTATTTTCTAAACTAAACATTATTAGTATCTAAAATAGTTTTTTTATTAACAAAAATTATAATTAATTTATAAATTAGACTTTAAAATTGATTAATTATTAAAGTTTATTTATTTATTATCATTAATTTTAAAATATAGACACTAATTTAGAATAATTGAATCAATTATAATAAGTAGATCGGTAACTAGAGAGAATAATTTAGATTCTAATTCACAAATTAATTATATTTTTTTACTAATAATAAATATTATTTTATATACGAATAGTTTTTAATTTATATAATGTATCTAACTTAATCAAAGATAATTATTTTTTATTAAATTTAGTTATTATTTAATACTTTTTTAGTGGAATTATTTAAATATTTTTTATTGAAGTTTGTAGTAATCATAAGGAAGAAGTAAGAGTTGTTAATTTGGTCCAGCTTACAAGATTTGGTCCTAAATCACATGGGCAGAGGTCAAAAAAGTCCACAGGACAAAAAACTACATATTAGAGAAGTCCACATGGGCCAAAAATCACCCTAACAGTCTTGTGGGTCAAGGCTAGTCCATGGACTCTCTTCTTAAACATGAAAAATGTATTAGTTTTTAAAATATATTACTAAACTTCCTATTGTCGACTTAGGTCGGCCAATCTAGACAATCAGCTCGTCGGCCCATCCAGAACATCGGCATGTCCGGACCGTCGGCCCAGGCCAACCGATTTCGATCATCAGCCCGTGGCCGTCCATCTCAATCGTTAGCCCGGATCGGCCCGTCTCGGTCTTCAGTCCATGTTGTCCCTAGCCCTTAGGCCGACCAGTCTCAGTCTTCGACTTGGACTGGCCTATCCAGACTGTGGGTTCGGGGTGACCGTTCAGATTGTGGGTCTAGATCGACCTATCTCAACCGTCAATCTGGCTAGAACTGTCCGAATCGTGGGCACGAGCCATCCCGTTCAGACCATCGGCACAGACTGACTCGTCCAAACTATGAGTATGGGTCGGCCCGTCCAGACAATCGACATGGATCGACCCGTCTGGACTATCGACACGGGCCAGCCTATCCAGGCCGTCAACACAGGCCAGCCTATCCAGGCCGTTAACACAGGCTATCCTGTATGGTTCATCAACATGGGCTGGCCCGCCCAGATCGTTGGCTTAGGCCAGTTTGTAGGGCCGACTTGTTCGCACCGTCGGAACCTTCCATACCGTCGACATGGGCTTGATGTTTGATTTAGACTGAAAAGATTCAAAGTGTTGTTTTTAGTGGGTCAAACCTTGACCCAAAGCCACTTGATAGAGGTCTTTGGGGACTGAAACTCTTTTTTGGCTCTTTCATTTGGACGTCCCCTAAAAGGGAGTTTAATAAAGTGTGTAACGTCCCATTTAATCGATAATCATAATTAAAGGAAACGTCACACAGGATAACATAGTCGCGCTGTCTTGGAACATAAGTATAACTCCTTACAATACTCAAGGCACACCACGATGGCAAAAGCCAAATAAGATACAAGGTTCAACAATACTCCAATTTAAAATTAAAGGCCAAGCAAATACATGGGCCATAGCCCTATAACGAAGCCTAAAGTAGTATAATCCAGTCCAGGCGGACTACACAGCGGAATCATCCATTCCCTGTTGACCTCGAGTGCCTCTCGCATATGCTCACATCAATAAATTGATGATCATCGCAAAAGGAGAAGAACCACATACAAGACAACCAAACAAGCAACAGGGTAAGCTAGAGTAGAAACAATTTATCATGCAGTCACATGTTATCACACAATCCAAACAATATTTATCAACCAATCATGTTATGACTTCTCAAACAATACACTAGACTCAGACTCGACTCATCCGGATTACATATAATCTAGTCGGATTCAGCGAATGCTTGCACTTGTGGTGGATATCTCTGCTCACCCCCGAGCTGCTAACCCCCGAGCTAAGTGTTACAAGTGGTACAAATCCCCCACACACAAGGTTATCTCTTAATGAGTTTCAAGTCTCCTGCTACTCTCACCACAAGAGTCAATCTGCTCTAAGTGAGACTAACTTACTCCTTAGAGTGTCAAGATGCAACATTACCTTGAATCCTTACCAAATTATATAGATGGGGCACCACCATGAACTCCCACTAATAGGGGTCATGGAATTACGTCCTGACCATTGAAGCACCACCATGAGGTTTCACCTAGAGGCTCATGGAATTACGCACTGACACAGACCAATCATACTCAATCAATCAAGTATTATTTATCATGCACATAACTCTCATGCCAACCTTTATAACCAAATCTACATTCATATTCCATGTTGAATCCATTCCAACTCATCCTTCCCAATCCGTGAAACCCTAGCTTCCCTTACCTGGAAAGGGGTTAGCAGAGGACTTCGACACCCAAACCGTGACGAACAGTAGCTCAAGCAATAGCTTCGAGGGCTTGAAAACAGTGGAATAAGCTTAAAACGAGTTCATTAAGACAACCCTAGTTGGAACTACGAAGAATGAACAGAATGGAGCAAGAGCATGAGTTGGAAGCTGACTTACAAAGAGTAGAGAACTGGTCTGAGTCACTTTATGAGAAACAGTGGCTGAACCCTAGCAGAACTTCATAGTTGCTCAAAGAGGAAGTAAGGGAGAACTATTTTTCTGAAATGATACGAATGAGTGGGTTAGGACAGGTCTTGTGTCATTTAGCTCCCTATGGACCAACCCTTAGGTCCATTAGACCTTAGGGTACCATAAAGATTGGGGCTAAAATAAGAGGGTTTTACAAAGTGTAGATGAGGACTGACCCATGAGTCAAGCGATTATGTCACCTTTAAATTATAATCTTACAATAATAAGTTTGTTGATTTTTTTTTCATATACTGTTTATCTCACTCATATTTATTTAATTTCAAACTCTTACTTCCATATTTCAATACTCAAGCATAAAATATGAGATTTTAATAATTCTTTTTATTTAAACCCATTGATATAAATTCCCGTGCATATATTTTAAATGTAACTAAAAGAATGTAATAAGTTGTACCGCGCAAATAAACTCTTTCTTTATGCGTTGAGTTGATTTTTCAAGTATAAATGGTGAAACCCGATTTCATATAATGTAAATGTAACATTTTATCCCACTATTACTTTAAGCTTTTTAATTTTGTTTTTATTTTTAAATTTACTAATTTAGTATCACTTATTTTGAAATAAATTTAAGTAGTCCATTTCCTTAAATTAAATTAATGGAAACGTTATAGATGGTAAACTTTATTCTTTATGATGTGTTGGTGGATAAATAAATATTGGTGCAAACATAAAGACAAAAATATAGTGTTAAAAACGTTTTATATGTTTAGAATCAATTTTTAATCATTGCAAGTGATTATAGTTTTTCATATGCTGAGATCATTAAAGGAGTAAATATTTCACCCAAAACCTTAAAAGCGAGTATATCACATAAGTATTAAGGAACATTTTCAAGTTGAAAGTTAATTATCTTTTTTGAAAGGGATTAATAACTCAACAAGTACATGTTAGTTTTAGAAGAGAATTGAATATTCATTTTTGAATATTTTAGAATACTTTTCAATAAGAGTGAGAAGATTAGTTTAAAATAATTTGGTTAAAGGTTTAAGAGTGTTTAATGAAGTAGACTCTTTAAAAGCTCAAGAGCGTCTGGTGTTGTAAGTATCAAACTGTCTCTACTCTACATTAGTTATAATTTCTTTTGTTTCTTATTAAAGCTCTTATTAAAGCTCGTCTCATTTAACACTCCAAGTTTAGATGTGAAGCATTGTTCACTTATCTTCTTCAATTTATGTAAAGTGTTGTCACTATAGTTTATTATAAAAAAATGAAAAAATATTTAAAAGAACTATTTAAATGAAAATCAAAACAAAAATATATGCAAAAAAAAACTATTTTAAGTTAATTATTTTTTTAGAACCAACAAAATATGTATGAAGTTATTTATTTGGTCGTGATAAGAATTGACATTGCTTATATGTACATAGATTAACAATGAAAAATTCAAGGATAGATAATTGTTTGAGTAAAAAGATTTTTGTTATAAAAATATTTATATGAGGTTGACAAGAAATGGTTGATGTTTTAATTTTAAAATTTTAATATTTTAAAGTAATTTAATGAGATCTTTTTTATAATTTATGTGTTTACAGGAGATTATACCTAATTCTTTTCTAAATTATACAAAAATAAGGTAAATTATATATCAATAATGTAGATATTGTGTGGATCTTATTTAGATGATAAAATAAAATCACAATGTTTGGACTACGCCATTATCAATTATAAGTTTTAGAGATTTGATCCAACATATATATATATATATATATATATATATATATATATGTATTTATATATATATATATATATATATATATATATATATATATATATATATATATATATATATATATATATATATATATATATATATATATTCTTCTCTTGACTTTATATCTTCTCAAGGCACTTAAATTTGAAGTGAACATGTTTCTTGCATTTATAGTAGACAACCCAAATATTCTAATATTTTGAATCCATTACTTGTCAAGATTGGGATTTTCTTCCTCTTATAAGCTTTCTTTCTTCGTCCATTTTTGATGAATATTTTTGGAAGTAAAAGATATTTCATCTTCTTCTTCAAATTTATTGTCTTTTAAGGCGGGATCGATGATTCTTTAGCCTTCATAGCTTTTTGTGAGAATGTTCTTCTTTCTCTTTTATTTAAGTGCAATGAATTTATCTTTTTTTTGGAGAAATTTATCTTCTTGAAGTTCTATCTCGTATACCTTTAAAATGTCCATGAATTCTTCTATTAAAATCCTCCCATCAATAATCCATACATAATAACGTTGAGATTGAAACACACTTGAAATGTTTAACAATTCATTATATCAAGTCCATTTTGTATCTCTTAAAAAATCATCACAAAGAACATTTTTTTTCTTTCTATAAACTCAAATCATAGTTGTCTCTCATTCAAAAAGTTAACACATGAATAATAATATACTTCATTAGGGTATCAGTTTGTTGAGCATATTATATAAACTTTTCTACACCAATTTTATTATGTAACAATCTTATTTACAAATATATTATTATGTAATGCTCACTAATTAATATTTTTTAGCCATTTATTTGATTTTCACAAGTATATCTTGAATTGTTTTTGCAAGTATAGGAAGATGTGCAACTTATGAAAGACATGGGAATGGATGCTTACAGGTTTTCAATTTCTTGGTCTCGAATTTTCCCATGTAAGCATTCTTCTATTCAAATATTTCGATATTTTTTAGTTGAAATAAAAAAATTATTATTTACATAAAAAAAACAAAAAGAGGGGAATATATAACATGAAAACAATTTTTCATTCTTACTTTTAATTCCTTATCCTTTCTCAAATCTTTAAATGAATTATTATACGCAATTATTTGCTAAGTTGCTTGAATATTTAGTATTAACCTTGAAAATTAAGGACTATTCTAGAATTTGAATTTTAACCTAAGTGTGTAAATGTAAAACTTAATGTGACAGATGGATCTGGAGAAATTAACCAAGCAGGAATAGATCACTACAACAAACTCATCGATGCCTTACTAGCCCAAGGTAAAAAAAATTTATTATTATCATCATAAATCATGTTTTAAAAAATTATTCAAATTTATACCTACACATTTATACATCCTTCATCTAGGTATGTCCATTTATAAAAAAATAAAAATAAAAATTAAACTCACATCTCTTGAAATTTTTTTGATTTACAACACTATTTAATACAAGTGGGTTTTAAGCCTAACTCAATCTCACAAAACCAACTTATAAGGTGAGGATTGTACCCACTTATATATTGTGAATTAGTCTTATCTCTAGTCGATGTGGTACTTCCAACACTATCCAACTTTTGTTTTTTTTTTATTTTTTATTTTACATAAAAAAATTTCTTTTGTTGTAAAAACATTAATTTTTCATTTATTCTTACATTATTGCACATGTAAATACCTTTTATAAGAGTCTAATCAATATGAACCCTAATATATATTTGTAGGAATTGAACCCTATGTGACCCTTTACCATTGGGACCTACCCCAAGCCTTGGAGGACAAGTATAAGGGATGGCTTAGCCCTTTCATCATGTATATGAAATTTAATTCACATTATAACTTGGAAATATTATATTATGGTGATAATAGAAGTAATTTATATGAATGTTTTTGGATTTATTGAACAGAAAAGACTTTGCAAGATATGGTGAATTATGCTTTGAAAAATTTGGGGATAGAGTGAAACATTGGATCACTTTCAATGAGCCTCATACATTTGCAATGATGGGATATGATCTTGGACTTGAAGCTCCTGGAAGATGTTCCATTCTTCTTCATCAACTATGCAGACATGGAAACTCTTCTACTGAACCTTATATCGTGGCTCATAATGTGCTTAATTCTCATGCAATAGTAGTAGACATTTATAGGAAAAAGTACAAGGTAAAGTAAAAAATCTAAAAAAATAAAATAATATTAAACACTTATTTTAATATAAATATGAGTTTAAATCACACATTAAATACAAATATTAAAGTTGAACATCATATTCATAAATTTATTAACAAATATCTTATTATTGTTATATTTGTCATGAATATTTTTAAAAGATGAATGATTTATGTATACAATAATGGATTGTTATGTAGAAAATACAAGGTGGATCTATTGGGATATCTCTGGATGTGATTTGGGTTGAGGCAGCAACAAACTCAAAAGAAGATATTGAAGCAGCACAACGAGCCTTAGATTTTCAACTTGGCTGGTAATAATTATTATTATGTGCAATCTTTCACATCAAAAGTTTCATGTTGTGAAGAAGGACAAAGACCACCTAATTAAATATCTTCACGACAAAGAAATTTTCAAAGCAACTTTGTTGAATTTGTTGAATTCGTATCCTGATTTTGAATTTGCTGGGGAAATATTCTTCATAAGTATTTCGAGGCATACATGTTAAAAGTAAGAATTTGAAGAAGTTATATAGAAGAGTTTTTAAAATTCTTTTATTCATAAATTAATTTTAATTTATGAAAAAAATTAAATATGTATTTAATCTTTATACTTACATAAAATTGTGAAATTGAAATTTGTCTCATATCACAAAACTTTGATATTTTAATCTTCAATCATTAAAAAGTAAATAAATATAAATTTTTTTAACTTAACGACATTAACTCAACTCTTTTTTTTTTATGTGTTGAATGATATTTTAAATTGACAATTAAATTGTTTATACAAATTATTGTATTTCAACTCAAGTGCCAATCTAAATACACAAAAATGTTAGTGTCGTTGAGTTAAAAAAATTATATTCTTTAACTAAAATATATATAATATTAATGAATTTTAATTTTGTATTTAAATTTGAAGATTAAAAATATATTTAATTAGATTATTTTTCTTTTATATAAATATAAATGGAAAAGCTTGCACAAAATTTAAAAATGACATCTAACAAATTTACGAATTTAATAGTTTTTTGGAATGTTGATTCTCTATTAAACCTTTCCAAAAATAAACTGATTTTAATATTTTAAAATATATTAATCTTTTAATATATTAAAATCAATATATGTTAAAAATACATAATTTTAAAAAACTATCAAACAATATGGATTTAAAAAATTTACAGTATTATTTAACGTCCGCTAATTTGCTTTTTTTATTATTTATATAATTACAAAAATTATTCTTTCAACTATCACATTATCTTTGAAAATAATTTTTAAAGTGGTGGTTTGAGTGTAAAAAATAATTTTTGAATTGAAGAAGTATAGTTGTTGAATTTGTTGACAGGTTTCTAGAGCCATTAGTTTTTGGAGATTATCCAAGCATAATGAGAAGTAGAGTAGGTAATAGGTTACCAACATTTTCTAAATCTCAAGCAACTCTTCTTAAAGCTTCATTAGATTTTGTTGGCATTAATCATTACACCACACTTTATGTCTACAACGTCGCCGTTTCGCTTCATGATTACATTGAAGATTCTGGTGTCCTTACTCTTCGTAAGTTCAAACTAAATTCTCTTCTTTTTCTTCTATTATTCCATGACTTATTATTTGGATGCATTTCATTAATGTAGACCTAATTCACTTTTCTTATGCTGTTTTCTCATTCATTTCAGCATTTAATGGTACCAATGTCATTGGAGAAAGGGTGAGTTTCATAATTTGGAATATATTTTTCTGTTTAACTTAATGAATGCATTTGAATCATAATATAATATTATTATGACAAAGATCCATGTTGTGCTTAGATCATTATTTATTTTTACCAAAAAAATTATAGATAATAATTAATTTTAGTAACAAAATATGTTTAAAAATCAATTCTTTAGTTAAAGACCAATTTATAAATTAACTTTTTAATAATCAAAATTAATATTAATGATTGATTTAGAGATTAATTTACAATAAAAATTATTTTAATTATTAATTTATAAGTCAATTATAAATTTTTTATTCATAATAAAAACTATTTTAGTTACAATAATTTTTAATTCATAAATTAGCATTTAAATTAATTATTATATGCATATTATTTTTATTATTAAATTTAATTATTATTTAATTTTTTTTGTAGTTTATTTTATGATTTCACGTGAATGAACACAGATGTTATATTTCCTTTTAGTTGTTGATGTAACTTTTTGTATTAAAAGTAGCAAAAAAAAAATATGAGAAAAAATATTAAGTAGAAATTAGGTTTAATCAGTCGGATGATACTCACTTTTGTTTGGATATGTTAGTCTAGTATCTGTTTTTAAAAATATGTCAATTGAGTCCAAACTTTTGGAAATATGTCTCAATTAAGTCTTTTTTAAGAAAAAATTATTAATGTCGTTAACAGTACTGATATTTAAAATGACTTACAACAAAATTAAGTATTGATATTTATATTAAAATTTAGTGGTAAAAATTATGAATAAAGTTAACGACATTAATAATTTTGTTCTAAAAGGGATCTAATTGAGATACATTTTCAGAAGTTGAGACTCGATTGACACACTTTTAAAAATGAATATCAAACTAACATATTTAAACGAAAGTAGGTATTATCCGACTAATTAAACCTAGAAATTATTATTCTTTAATCATATTTGTTTCAAGATACTAACAAATGAAATTCGTTGAATGATTATTTGTTAGAAGTCATGGATAAAGTTGTGAGACAAATTCTTTTTAAACAATTTTTTATTTCCCAGAAAAAAAACATTTATAATAAATATCACAATTCAATCCCAATTGCTAAGAGAATAAATTTTGGCATAAAAACATTTAAGAAAATGAAGAAGAAATTGATAGACTTAACTTCCAAAAATGTGACTTACATTCATAATTTTAAAAATATCACATCATTTTCTTTTATACTTTAACCAATGAAAATACATGCATTATATGCAAGCCGGTTAATATTTTTTATTATTGTTATAATTATAATTATAAAATTAAAATAATTTTTGTAATTTTATTATAAATAATTTTTATTTATTTTGTAAGTGGTTTTATTATTATAAAAAATATTAAACTTAAAAAAATAGTTATATAAAAAATGATTAAATTTCAAGAAACGATCACTTAAAAAGTAAAATTGATAAAATAATTATTTTAATATAAAAAAAATCATATAAAAAAGTAAAATTGAAAAATAAATATAGACATCGAAAAGAGAAGTTTCCTTTATACATATATGAGTGAAAACACATATCCTACACCATGTTTGTGTTCACTTTTTGTTATAAAAAATAATGAAATAATAATAATAATAATTATTATTATTAATATTATTATTCACTTTTTGAATAGTTTTATTCACTTCTAAATTATTTTTGTTCATTTAATTTACAAAAATAGTTAAATTTAAAAAAAGGTCATATCTAAAAATATTAACTTGAAGGATAAAATTAAAAAAAAAAAGACAATAAAAATAAAAATAGAAAGGGGGTTTCTTTCTACACCGCCAATATTTCTTCTACACCCCAAATAATTTTTCATTTCCAAAAGTATCCCTCGACCATTTGACGACCAATAAATTTAAAAAAATAAAATTAAACTCACATTCTCTCTCTTATTTAACGAAAACTAACTCACTCACTCACATCTCACCCTAACCCTAAAAGCACAGCGCCAGAACTCTCCTGCCACCCCTCACGAAACTTACATTTTCTCTTTCTCTTTTCTTCACATTCTCTCTTTCTCTTTTTTTCACATTCTCTTCCATTGTGGTCCTTGTGTTGCTTTGTCTCTTCTTTCCCGTTCACTTCATAGACATTTACATAGGTAAAATCCTCTCTGTATTGTTGATGTAAATTATTTTTAATGATTTACAAATAGGGTAGAGTAGAAGTGTTTTTTTTTATGCTTTGATATTGTGAAACCATTAACCAAAAGTGAAAGCCACGGATCTGAAACGTGAACTCGATTATGACAATCAGAAGTCGACTTCCGGTGAAGCAATCGACTTTTGGTCAAGGAACACGACTTTCAGTGAAGGAAAACAAAATTGAAAATGATCACCGGAAGTCCACTTCCGTAGGATAGAAACACGTACTGGAAGTTGACTTTCGTAAGTGAAAAATGGTTAAAATTGAAAATGACCACCTGAAGTCAACTTCTGTAAGATAGAAACACATACCGGAAGTCGACTACCGTAAATGAAAAATGGTGTTGAAAACCCATCATCGGAAGTCGACTTCCGTAAGTTAAAAATGGTTTTGAAAAATATCACCGAAAGTCGACTTTCGTAACTTTATCATGGGTCCGAATGTGAAGAGATTTTCGAAAGTGGATGAAATTTGAAATTTGTTAAGTGAATTTCCAAAAATTGACTTCCATAAGCTTATCATTGTTTCTAGAAATGAAAAATTAGGAATGTTACTTCCGGAAGTCGACGTCCGGTTAAGTGTGTTTCCGAAAGTCGACTTCCGATTCTTTTAGTTTAAATTTTGTATTCATTATTTGAAATTTTATTATTTTTAATATTTCTTAAATTTTTAATTTATATTTTCTATTTTAGTTTTTATGTTATTTTTATGTTGTAATTTAAAATTGTAAATAATATTAATTTTAATATGTTTTTGAATTTCTTTATTATAAAGTATAAAAATAATAAAACAATAAAAAATATAAAAAAATAATAATATTCACGCAACAATAAATTAAATATAAAATATAAGTAAATTAAAATAAAATAAAGCGTAAGTAAACAAAAACAAAATAAAGCATAAATAAATTAAATTAAAATAAAGCATAAATAAATAAAAATAAAATAAAGAATTAATGAATAAAAATAAAATAAAACATAAATAAATAAAAATAAAATAAAGTATAAATAAATAAAAGAAAAATTAAGCATAAATAAATAAATAAAATAAAGCATAAATAGGTAAAAAAAATCATAAATAAATAAAAATAAAATAAAGTATAAGTAAATAAAAATAAAATAAAGCATAAAAAAGTAAAAATATAATAAAGCACAAATACACAGTAAACCTTAGAAAAATATCAATTTAATCAAAATAAAAATAAAATAAAAATTCTATAAGTCTTACTTAATCAAAAGTCTCAAAACTATTACAATTCCAAAAGAGTGTGGATATGATTAATATGACTTCCGAAAAAATTAAATACTGGAATTTGACTTCCAGTTTTGCGTCAATATATAACAAATACCATCACTTGTGCGTAACTTCATAATTACTTAATTATTACTTTTACTTGATTCACTTTTTAATTTTCATTTAATTTTTGAAGGGCATAAATGAAATAGCACAAAACTTTGGAGGTGTAGAAGAAATATTGGAGGTGTAGGAAGAAAACCCCAAATAGAAATTGCCTCTGTATTTAGATAAAGATAAAGTAAAGAAAAGGATAAAGCATACCCATTATACAATTAAGCTTTAACCACTGTATTTCTCTTCTCCACTAATAGGATGTGGTTTATAGTTTAGTAATGGATTCTGTTATTTGAGTTTAAATGAAGAAGACTTCTCTATTGATATTCACACCCCCTTTTTGGCCAAGCTCACAAAGCTACTACTAGATTAAGCACAACTATTCCTACTATTGACACCACTCATATACTATGTTCCCCCTACCTTGGAACAAACATACTCACATCTCATATGCATATTTAAACTATAAATTTAATTAAGTTCGAAAGATTTAAATTTACTTTGTGTGGCACTTCTAAAATTAATTACACCCACTTGCAATTATTGCCTAAAACAAAATACCCTACATTTAGCCTTTTAAACTTTGATGTTAATAACTTATACATTATCTTAAAAAGATGAAGGTCAAGCCTACAAGATATACAACTATATTAGAACATATCTAATGTGATTTTTGTTATAAATAAAAAATATATTTTAATATAAATACTACAATGAAATAGTTTTAAATAGAATAGTTTATAGAAGAAACTCTATTCAATTTTATGGAATCTATATTTACAGTACTCACAATAAAATATTATTTTTAAGGGTAAGAAACTTGCATAAAAACTTCCATTAAAAATGGTAATAGAAGCTTGTACACAGTTTTTATTTATGCAATTTATATCTTTATTATCTTATATTTTGTGTATATTCAATTAAGCTTCTTAAGCTTTCGTTTGAATTCATCTAAATAAATTATTTTAATATTTATGAATAATGATAATGATATTCAAATTATTACTTGCAGGCAAATTCTTTGTGGTTGTATATAGTCCCACACGGGATGAGGAGTACAGTGAATTACATCAAGCAAAAATACAGAAATCCTCTCATCATTATCACAGAAAACGGTAATCTTAAAAGAAGAAGCAAATTTTGAAGTAGAATGAATTACATCAAACATAAATGCGATTTCTTAATGATAATATAAATTTGAAATTTTCATTTAGGCCTCGCCACTATAAAAATATCTATTAAATAATAATTAATTTTAGTTACTAAATTTCTTTAATTATTGATATGAATAAAAAAATTATAATTATCACTAAATTAGTCATTAATTAATTAAAGACTAATTTAGAAACTAATTCTTTTGATAACTAAAACTTTAGTAACTAATGTTTAGTGATCCATTTATAAACTATTTTCTTTGATAGGTAAAGTTTAGAAATTAATTTAGAAATTAATTATAATTTTTTATTCATAGCAATAACTATTTTAGTAACGAATAATTTTTTAATTTTTAAATTGATATCTAAATGGTCATTATAGTGACTAAAAATTATTAGTCCCCAAAATTAATTGTTAATGAAAGATTTTATTGTACTTTTTACACATAATGTGTTTGTATTTACATTTGTGTTTTAGTATATTGGTTTTATTACATGCCATCTATCACTTCATTATTTTGCCTTTTTTTTACATAGCTTATTTTTAACTATGTTTGTTAAAAAATTTCTTAAAAACTCAAATTTACAAGTTGCCAAAAAATTTATAAATTAAATATTATCTGACATAGAAAGTGAAACATATAAGATCAATTAAAGTTATAATCGATGTAATATGTCTCCATTTAAGATTATAGTTACACAATTTTGTATTTGCAAGATCTTTATACATCGATTATTATATTGATGTAAAATGATTCCCATACTATATCAATTAAAGTTATTAATGATATAGAAAGGTTCTCGTACCAAATTAGTTTAAATTATAATACTAATTTAAAATAATAAATTATCCTTAATTCTACTACAGATTAACAAGCATGATTATAGTTTCATAGGATAAATCTAATGTAGATTATATGAAACAAATTTGCCAGCTAAGACATTGTATACCATAATAACACTAAAAAGAGATTCATTATTAATTTCAAACACAATAGAAGAACTAAAAATACATTATTTTGTAGTTAAAACATACACATGTTACTATAAATTTTATGTTTACATTTGACTTTTTATCTAATGAACAAAACAACAAAGGAATATTGTTTGTTGAACAAATAATCATCAGTTGCCAATGATATGTAAATTAAAGATGTTGATCAATGATATTATCGTATTAATTATGTAACATTTATAATGAGTGAGTTGTACTGACACATTCATAAAATGGGCGACATAAATCTTATTTTCAAATTGTTGAATCTACACCAAATGTAAGTTTAACATTGCATCTTTGTATGCCCATACTTTTGTATTATTTAAGGCTCAAATAAATAATACAAATTAATGCTCCCTGTGTTTAGAATTACTTAATTTACATACCAACATTATTGACATAAATATCAATCACAATGAATCCTTTTATCAAACATAAGTTCAATAAATGATATATAGTTATAGTTTATGTACATCATCCATAGTTGTAGAATTGCAATGTTCAAGATCGGTAAATGATTTCATAAACATCTTGCATGTTTATATTCAATGGTACATTTCCATTGTCGATGTCAAAGATTGTTGCATCTCAAGGTATATCGTAAGATGTTTGAAACGAGTCATGTGAAACCTTAACCAATTCTTGTATTAGATAAACATGAGATTGGGCCTCAAAGATAACATCAAAGGTAATTGTTTTTTTTTTGTCTCCTCCTAGGGTACTACATGACATAATGACAACACTAGACATGTTATACAATTAGTTTTTATTTTTTTTATAAGATTGAACGTATATGGTAATACAAGTTTTATATAGTGTTCATCTTCCATAGTTTAGAAAAAAAAAACCATTGTTTGTCATATCTTTCTAATTTATTAATCACTTTTATTATAGAGCTAATTCACATGCTTTCACTTGTCATAGGGATGGATGATCCAAATAACCCATTTATCTCCATCAAAGATGCTTTGAAGGACGAGAAAAGGATTAAATACCACAATGACTATTTAGTTAACCTATTAGCTTCAATTGAGTATGTAATTAATTTTATGATTATGTAAGTGTTTTTATATGATTTGGTTCCTACATATAGTTATTAAGCTAATAAAACTTTCATGTTATTGTTTACAGAGAAGATGGATGCAATGTAAAAGGCTACTTTGCATGGTCACTACTGGATAATTGGGAGTGGCAATCTGGATTCACTTCTAGATTTGGTCTATATTTCATTGATTACAAAGACAATTTGAAGAGATACCCAAAACAATCTGTTGAATGGTTCAAGAACTTCTTGAAATCGAAAAATACATGATTTAAATTTAGTGAGAAATTGGAAATGAGACATGATATTTGACTTTTAAAACTTGCATAACTTATTTGTAATACCAATAATCATATGTAACTAGGTCTAGGAAGGTTGATAGAAAAGTCTTTCAATTGGGTAACATATTATTTGAAAGTGACTTTAATTTGGCCATTACGCTTTAAATGGAAATTTCAAGCATTAGAAAATTTAATCACTATTAAGATTGTATCAATAAGCTTTCAAGTTGTCTAATCTTTAGATCGGAAGAGTAATTTGTTAAGTAATCCACACACACATACACCCCCAAGACATAGACACACAGACACACAAACATAGACACAAACACACAAACACACACACAATGATACGTAAATGGTAACAAAATTAGATTTAAATATGATGGCAAGACTTACATGCAAGACATAAAGGAACTAATAAATAACCGCAAACTAATAACCTAATTTGAGGATAAAATTCACATTACAATTTCAAACCCAAGGTAAATAATACTAAATAATACTAAATCATTATATATGAAAATGTATGTTCAATAACCTATTATTGAAATTCTATATAAAAATGAGAAGATAAAGAAATCTCATTATGAGAATTTATTCTATATCCTAACACACGAGAAGGGCAAAGTTCTAATGCCATCCTTTAGGCACACCCATAATATTCTTAAACACCCATAATATTCTTAACTTCCTATGACATGAGCTAGTGAATCTTGACTTGATATGTTTTGTGAAAGTAGAAATGTTTTTCTACTCGAATGCTTTATTATTTTTTTTCGCATATGATGAAAATTTTTATTAATTAGACTTACAAAGAGATTAGGAGATTACTAAAGTTATAGTATTCAACATTTGATTTGTCCTTTCTTGGTTACAAAGAATCTTATTTATAATTGATTATTCATCTTAAGGTTATAATTATGCTTTCCAAATCAGGAGTATATAATCCTTGACTTTCCTCTATCATTGAATTTGTTGATTCTTTTGATTATTATGTTGACTTGGTTAATCTTAAAAGTAGTAAATATAATAAAGTATTGTTAATAGTCTAGATTCATTTTGTAGTTACCGTTTAATCTCCTAGGGGGTTTGTTGGTGCAACCTTCTCTTTAATCTCCCAACATACCTCATCTAGTATATCTATCTTGAAGCAATCCTTCTTGTAATTAGGATGCTTCATGGCTTCAAACACATTGAAATTGACCTTATCCTCCTATATTTGTATTTTTAATTTGCGATTTTCAACAACATTGATGATTTTGGTTGTTTTCATGAAAGGTCTCCCTAGATGAGAGGTACTTATAAATCTTCCTCCATATCCACAATTACAAGGTCTATTGGGATGTAGAACTTGTCCACCTTCACCAACAAGTCCTCTACAATTCCATATGGATATTTGATACATCTATAAGCCAATTGGAGTGTGATTATAGTTGGCTGAATTACAACATCTTATATTCTTCTTAACATGGACAAAGGCCTTAAGTTGATACTAGCTCCAAAATCAGGCAATGCCTTGCCCACAGTCAAGCTACTAAAAAGCCACAGGCAGTGTAAACCTACTTGGATCCCTGCATTTTTTAGGCA
>Ga0214543_1000883_pt1 | contig 54849 bp, 25 predicted proteins | sample CNSS2metaG_FD_160094 | JGI IMG/M metagenome (GOLD analysis project Ga0214543, IMG submission 160094) | Root nodule microbial communities from cowpea collected in UCLA plant growth center, Los Angeles, California, USA - CNSS2 | ecosystem: Host-associated > Plants > Roots > Nodule | place: USA... | reverse complement strand
AAAAAAAAAAGTGAAACTGGTCCTTTGGAGGACGACTTCTTCTTGAATGTCGTCCTCCCCCTGACGACATGACCCATATTTGCAAAAAAAATATTCAAAGAACCCATATTTACAATTTATCGGTCAAAAGGACCCAGATTTACAAAAAAGCCAACTTTGCTTCTCTATGCTGGTTCAAGATGATTGGATTAGTAGATAACAAGTGAACTTTGGATGACAATTGTATGGATATGAACAAAAGTAATTAGTATAATTCATTATCCATCAATTAGTGACACTAATTTAGTGTAATTCATTGTCAACCACTAAACACATTCTTAATTCTAAGCTATAAATAAACAATAGCTTCAGTTTATGTTTTGTATGTTATTGGATGAAATCCATGTGGTGAACCACCAGAAAGAGTGTTTCATAGTATGTCATGTATTGTTCAAGCAATTATCTATTTCTGAGCGATTTAGTTCATTTTTATGTTTTCAATAATTCACTTCAATTAAAATAAATAAATAATATTGTGATAGCTGACAATGCAACTCTTTGATGACAATATTTGGAGATTTTTGTTTTTTTTTTTCAATTATGAGTTACTCAAAACTGTTCCTCGACTTAGATATTATTCTTCTCATCAGTGGATACAGACATGAAATAAAAAGAGAATTGAGGACAACATAGAAAAAGGAGTATTATGAAACATAACATATAGACAGATGGTAAAAGCAGAAGAATACTGCAAAAGTGTTTTGTGAGATATCTGATTCAAAATCCTGACATAGAACAAAGAACTTCTACTTTATCTTCTGCAATTTTATGAACTGTACCCTCTTCTGTATGTATCAACTTACACTGGTAAAAGGCTTATCATTGACTCAATTTTTCTATCACATGAATCATATTTTTACTCATTTTTTTCTAGATCAAATCAACATATTATATATATTTTTTATAATATATTAAAATATGAATAATTACTTATTATTATTCTTAGAAATGAGAAACTTTGACATAAATGATTATGTGATAATATGCCATTATAATTTAATGATTGAAAGAAAAAGTTAGACAACAAAATTAACAGGACAGGTAAAAGTATGACTTTATGGTATAATTATATATTTATCTTCGTCCCTATTCTTATTAAAAATGTTTGATAACAATTATACTTATGTATTCATGAAACAAGTTTGGATTAATACTCAGATTCAAATCAAAATATTTTATGTATATTATAGAACTTAACTACAAAAATATTCTCAATTAAAAACTAATTTTAATAACAGAAATAGTTAGTCACGTAACCGATTTAGATATTGATTTATAAAATTAAAAGTTATTGGTTATTAAAATAATTATTATTATAAATAAAAATTTATAATTAATCACTAATTAATTAAATATTAATTTAGAAACTGAGTTATTTTGGTAGTCAAAACTTAGGTAACAAACTTTTATTGACCAATTTTCTTCGGTAGCTAAAATCATGATAACTAATTTTAAAGACCAATTTAGTAATCAAATATAAATTTTTATTCATAATAGGGACTATTTTAGTAATCAATAATTATTTTTTTTTGTAAATTAGTATCTAAATTGATTGTTATAATTATTAATTATTGTTGATCACTAAAATTGATTATCATTTAGAAATTTTCTTGTAGTATTTCTTGTGAATATTTTGTGAAACTTTCAAAATTAAAATTAAAATTTGCAGAAAACTCATTTTTTTTGCAAATTTATAATAAAAAAATGATTAAAAAATATTAAGAAAAGGTAAAAAGTAAAAAATTATTATAATGAACGATTCTATCCAACACTTTTTTGCCCTCTTTGTCATCCGCTGGGTATAAATTCTTGTTTGGTTACTGATATTTACAATACCACAAAGTAAATTATTTTTATCAAATTAAAAAAAAACTTCGGGTTGGACTAAAGAAAAAAAAGTCACTATCTCTTCTTCAAACACCAACAACACATAACGAAGCTAAGTATCTTCCAAAAAATTCAGCATCCAAATTGGGCTTAGCTACTAATTACACCAACATTGGGGCTTTTAGCCTTTTTATATTTTTGATATAAAGTATTGGGGCTGTAGCCTTATGAGAAAGAAAGCACACACAGTATTAAACAAATTTATCTCGTTATCTTATTATTTTATTTTCACGATTTACGAGCTTCTCACTTATTTAGTTTTATGCCTATTCTCGATAATTTAAAAATGTATTTATCAAATGTTTTATTCTCACACCGTGTGTTTTGATTATATATTAAAAATATTTATATTGGTTATTAAATTATTACTTTCATTTTAGGAAATTTAATATCTATAATTTTTTTTTTACATATTTATAGTTAATTATAAATATTATTTCTCAATGTATTGCTGTACAAAATTTAAAGTATTCATGAAAATTGATACCTATTGTTTAGTTCGATAGTCAAGGTGCATTACTCGGAAAAGGTTATTTATAATTTATTTGTATTTATACAGTAACATAAGTATTTGTATATTTATTTGAAAGACTCTATAAAAATAGCTTATGATAATTTCGTGAACTATTTTTAACTTATTTCTAAAAAAAAAATATCAATCCTATTTCCCTATGGATTGTAGATACAGTTTATACATTATGTTTTCAAAATTGAATCAAACATATCAATCTAAACTTTTGTCTAGTCGAGTATTTATTTTGTTCAAGCAAATTTAGATACGAGTGTAGATAGATGTATATCGCAAATATATATATATACTTGATAATATTTATGTGGACTTTTTTTTTGTATAGTGTTATAATTGACATATTGATTTAGAGGTGAATTTAAATAATAATTATATTGATTTAATTAAAACATTTTACTGATTCAATGAAAGGGTTTGTGATTTAAAAAAAACAAAATATCATGTCTCACCTACTCTTTCCATATAATATAATTGACACAATGTGTCAAGTGAAATTCTTCACAAAAATAAAATTAGAATTCTAATACTTTAGCAAATTTATTTATTTTTGATAAATTTTGACAAATTTCACTTTTCAAGTCATATCAAATCTTTCTTTTATTCAATAAGGTACTGTCACGTAGTTATTCTCAAAAGCTTGTCAACAAAACTTTGTTGAAAAACAATTTTCCAAAAAATTAAACTATTTAACCAACTATTTTCAACTTTCTTTTAACATCAGATTTGGTTTACACACAAATATTGATATAATTGATCTCATGTTATCACAAGTTCATGATAATTATGATAACTTCAGAATGTCTTTTAATAATAATATATTATTTGAATGTGTTACCATTGACATATAGATATTTAAACAGGAGTATAAGCAATATATTATAGTGTGAAACATGATGTAAAAAGTAAAAGAAAAACAAGTTAATCAGATATTCAGATGGTAGGCTCAAACTTTATAGTAACCTACGTGACTCATTTAAGACAAAGCTTTGACCTGATTAGACATTTTTCCATGCCTGTGCATGGGAGAGAGGTAACACTATTTTTCTGAACAAAATAATGAAGCAAAGAGAGAAGGTGAAAAAAAGGGTAATTAGAGAGAAGGTGAGGTGTTGAATAATGAGACTGTGACTTAGGATGCAACACTGCAGAATGTGTGATGGAACACAGAAGGTAAAATCACAGTAATCAATTCAGTCAAGGACAGTGATTAATTGGTGGTGAAAGGGTTAATTCCGTGTCCTTCTCTTCTTCTTCTTCTTCTTCTTTTATGGGAACAAGATACAAAACTTCAATTCAATTTATGAAAAGAGAGTAGCATTTCCCTGTTTCAATACCTTCCCAATTTCTTTTTCTTCACATTTTTTGACAAATGTGTTACCCTTGACCAATTTCTTAAAATGCCATGCCTCACATTGAAAACATAACCCTTAACCATCCTTTTAAAATGCCACTGCTTTGGAAATACCACAAATGGAAAATCTATTACCTTTAAACCATTCATCAATGAAAAACCAGTGACTAGGATCTGCAAAACATCATCAAATCTTATTATTTCTTTCTCATAAACAAACTACTGTTCTAGCACGGTTTAAGATTGTCTGCAAACATATATATGCCCTAATAAATCATATTTTGGAAAAGGAATGTATTAAATGTTGATGAATGAACTTGTCTTCAATTGTAGTATCAAGGAGGAATCCATTTTTTCATGAAAGTGGTTCAAGTAGAGGTGAAAGTACTTAATTATATGCATACTGAAAAATCTATCTTATTCATTATAACTGAAATAACCTCTACCACGATTATTAATTAGAATTTTATAATCTAGTCTTAGTTTTGAACTTTTCTGATGCATATGACTTTTTTTAACCTTATTCATTGATAAATATAATGTTAGCAAATGATATGAATAGATGAGGAATTAAAACTACAGCTTGCTACCAAAATTATACGTAAGTGTATGTCAACCTCTTAAATTTCATTGTTACACCATCTTGTTGTCGACAACATAATAATAAGGGGACAAAATTAATGATTAAGACTACTCAAAATTTTGATTAGAGACTTAAAGTAAAAGTTAAAAAAAGAGACTTTTTTTAGTAGAGTTTATAGATATTTGGATGACTACTTAGACATTAGTGACAAAACAATGTTAGCAAAAGTTTAAAGGAAGATATGCTTTATCGAAAGACTAATAAAAACAATGAGAGGTTTTGATGCTTATTCGTGATTTTAAAAACAAATAAAAATATATTATATATTTTGTTAAAAATTGATCACTTTGACCAATTTATTACAGAAATGATATAGTTGACTAATAAATTATATCGTATGACAAATCTTGCATATACAACACGACTTTTATAGTCTTTTTATACCGAAGTCGTATGATATGAGAACTACCTTTTCATAAAATTAAAATAAGTAAAATAAGGTGAAGTGGTCATTAATAATAATTTTACCTTTTTTTAATTTTAAAGTGTAATTGCCTTTATATCATATTACTTCGATATAAGAGTCGTGCTAAATTCGCATGACTTGTTCCGGAAAACTATTAGTCAATTATCTCATTTTGGTAATAAATGAGTTATAGTGACCTAATTTTGTAAAAATACCGTATTTTTAAAGACCGGAATTTATGAACTAATAAAAATGTTAGATTTATACTCCGAAAAAATAGTCAAATAAACTTAGGTTTAATTAGATTCTCATGCATAGAAATAATAAAGATGATATCACTTAATTTAACGGACTTACAAATTTCACATTTTATAAAAAGAAGTAAGAAAAACCAAATCTGAAAGTTTAATCCTAGTGAATTACTGCAAGAAGTGTGAATTATAAATCTAATATAAGAATGGTTAGGATAAAAGTAAGTTAGTGATATAATTGTGTGACCAAAATTTATAATGTTTATTTCTCACATCTGAAAAATCATCCATAGACGTCCAAGGGTTAATTATAATTGACACTCGGAAAAAGACAAAACCGAAAGAAGTATAATTATAATATATGATAGTGTAAAAATAAAAATAAAAATAAAATAAGAAAATTCGTTAAGCGTGTCTATATCTCACATAATTGACTTAGTATATTTCTGTCTAAACTTTCTTTTTGTAAAAATCAAGTACCCCATAGATAATAAAAGCAATTTCAATTTTTATATATATTTTTTCTGATGCTTCTTTATCGTGGATTTATATCTAAATGCTTAAAGTTGAGATGACGTTGATTAATACCATTGTTTTGGTGTTCTTCTTTTCATCACTTGTTACTTTTTAAATGTCAAAGTTAAAGTAAAGTTTCAATGAGACCTACATCATATTATCAAGATACAAATAATTTATTACAAATATTTAATAAATCATTTCAAAATACATGTTTTTATTTTTCACAAATATAAATAAAAAAAATATTTTCATTAAATAAGACCTGACACGAATGGCACTGGTCAGTACCCATGTAAGCCAGCTTTGCTTTTAAGCTTTGTACGTTTGTTTTTAGTTCGCAGACTGTTAGAATTTTAGAATAGAGTGACTGCTATGCTCTCTCTCTCTCTCTTTCTCTCTTTCTTTCTTCAAGGTCACAAAAAAATTGACTTCAAAACAAAACCCTTTTTCTCTCTTCATCACTTTTCAATTTGTGTATAAAGAAAAAGAAGAAAACCACGTCAATAATTAGAAAACACAGAAACCCTACAAGGCACGTGAAGAACAACAAAACAAGGCATGTGGATGAGAATGAATGTATTCCGAGGTGGTTTTTGAAATCGAAAGAAAGGAACCAAATATTTGAGGACAATGGAAAACGATATTGTTATAAAATTGGGAAGGGGAAAGTGAAAAACTAAACAATGTGTCGTGCCAAATGCCAATAAATAAGTACCTCAACAATGACATATTTAATTGGGCATGCAATGAAAAAAAAAATTAAAAAACATTAATTAATGAAATTGAAATAATAAATAAAAAAAAAAAAGTGGACAGGCTGGGTTATAGATGCAGGGATTTGACATTTACGTGTTGTTTCTTTCCCACTTTCGCTTTCTCTCGCTGTGTGAATCTGAATCTGATACACAACACAATATTCAAGGCTGTAAAAAGCGTTGAAATCTGGAGCCAGTATCGTCCTCTCCGTTTGTCACTCTGATGTGTACCTTACCACACAATATTAGAGACACATTTTCTCAATTTCTAAATATTTTAAATCCCCCTCACTCATTGCGTTTCTTTGGCCAGCACTTCTTACGGGCACTCTCTCCCGTTTTGGATAAACTCTCCCAAAGCCTTCATTCTTGTATCTGATAAAATAAATATTTTTATACCGTTAGATTTTACGGAGAGGGTTTTATCGGAGAGATATAACACTAATGAGACCTGAGTCCATCCACATAAGAAATTCACATCATTTTCAATCCAAAACTTTAAGACAATAGATCTATGAGTTTTTATTCTTATATAGTGCTTTACTTTCTTATTTATAGTCAATGTGAGACTTAGACTCACACTTGAATTCCTATCAATCTTTCACTCAAGGTTGAGTTTCTTCAATCATATTGGTACACTCGCCCTCCAGCAAAAGCACACGAGTATACTTTCTCATACGCCGTTCATCTTTAACGGAACACGCTTACCTGAAACCCTTATTTGAAAGACTTTCGATATAGAAATCATATTACATTTGCCTAAACTAATTTTTACCATCGACTCTAATATAATTTGTTAAGTTTATAAGAAGGAAGTTTCACTTCTTAATAATATTGTAATTTATTGAAGAGAAATTTACATTGACTTAATAAAAATTAAGAATCTTTTTCTGACAGTGTTTATACTACCAATAAGTGCATGCACGATGGTTTTGGTTTCTTGCTTGTTGTTGTGTTGTTGGATGGTGGGGGTGGGTGAGGTGTGGGGGGTACTATATGCATTTTCCTACCTTACTTTGTATAAAGTAGATGCAATACCTCATTCATTTCACTAACTAATTCGGAATTAGGGTTACAGCAAAGACTCCATTGGATTCCGCCACCTTTCTTGTTCTTATATATATAACCTCAATATTCCAAATTGAATACTTTTTCTTTTGTCCATATTATTACTAGCAAACATGTAGTAGCTCCACGTAATTTCAATTTTCAACATTTTCCAAAATAAAAAATAATAATCTTAATAGAATTTATGAGACTTACATCGCCGCTTTTAATATCATTATTAGTCTTTTCCTCTTATCCTGTTATTTTTCAAAGTTTGTATAACTTAATCAGTAACACACACAGTGAGTTAGGTTTAACTAAAGCCTTTTTTATTGGGAAATCATTCACATATGATCTGCATTGACTTTGGTTATAGCTTGGCGGCCCCATAAATGAAATCACATTTTCCATTTATGATTAAGATCCTTGTCTATTGTCTATTTGGTTATGAAACACGTGCTATAGTTTCACGACAATTAAAAATCAAACAATTTTATAATATATAATTAAATATAAATTTTATCATACATATTAATTTTACGAAATTAAATTAATTTTAAAGTTCACTTCTTATCATTTATCGTGTAATGAGATGGAAAGAAAAAGAGTGCAAAAATTATAAAATAATCACTTTCGGAAGGTTTTATGGAGTAACGAGAAGTGTATATTGAAAAAACTGGATGTTGGAAATTTGAAGCACGGAATAAGGAAAGTAAAAGGAAAAGAAAACAGAAAGTAGAACAGTGACACGTAAAATAGCCGACCAAGCTACAAAGAAGTGATGAAGCAAACGTCCCACAACTTTATGAATCGCTTGACTTAGAAAAGGACATTGTTTTGTGTTGACTTTGCATGTGAATCATCAAACCACACACCTAACTCTACTTATATACTTTATTTATTTATTTATTCATTAATTAAACCAAATTCATTCATGTCATTTCTCATCTTGCTTTACCAAAATTATTTCAACCATGCACCACTTTACTTATCTATGATTATTCCATTCATTTCATTAATGATAAACAAGTATTCAACTACTTTGTTTCCTTTAATGCCCACTGAAACCATAATGTTTTACTCGTTATGTTATATGAATTAAGGATAAGATTTAAAAATTGTTAGTTAAATGAAAATAACAATGTATCAACATACATTATACAGTTGTTAACATACACTTAATATTAGAGTTTCAACATATACTTATTCAGTTGTTGACAAGATTAAAGAATAAAAGTATCAACAGAATGATTTTAACCTATACAAAACCTTAAGATTTAAAAAATTAGAATATATAATTCATAAAAATACTATCGTGCCAAATGTTTTATTTCACACTTTTTTTCCTCATATTTTTATTTATCATTTTCAAACACAAAATAATTGTACTTTTTCACATTCAAATAAACAGATCTCAACCACTTCAATCATACTTAACATTATTGCTTGGATAATTGCAATCAAGAATAATGTAATAAAATGTTTTTAAGGTAGGAAAAGATAGCATTAATTAAGCTTAACTATTCATTTTAATTAATATAAAAAACTAAATATTGTATTTATATTTGAGTGGTGAAATACTTTTACTAGTCGGAGAAAAAGTATAAATTAAGACTTAGTGAAATTTTAATGTTAAATCATTTTCAATTGGGTTATATTAACTATTCAAAATTCCTCTAACTTTCAATTGATTATATATTGTTTATTTTTTCTATTATTTTGATTATTTATCTCTGCATAATTTGCATATAATGATAATAGTTATTCAACAGGTTTTCTATTATAATAATAATAATTACAAACATCTTTTATTAATCTAACAATATTTTATATTAATTATAAAACTGCACATTTCTTTATCCTAAAACCAAGTAAATTTACAAATAACAATAACATCCATAGTTTTATAACAAAAAATTAAATAAAAATATGAAAAATGAGATAAATTTAATTAAAAAGTATAAAAAGAAATAAACATTTAATAAATATTTTAATAAAACTGAATTGAAAATAGTTAAATTCATTAAAAGCTTAAACCTTAAATAAGTCTAAAAATGAAAAAGAAAATAAAGAACAGAGGATGAAATTAAGTTGGTTGTTAGAAAAATGGCATGTGATGGTATGAAATTATGTAGGTTTATTTATGTATCTATAATTGATTAAGTATTTAATTAATTGGGTTAAAAGTGAGAAAGACGGAAAAGTCGGCGAGGAATTGGGAAGGGGTAAAAGGGGAATGCAACGGAGTGGACCCCTTCTGTCGTCGGTAACTCCCTCGAATTCCTCGTCTCTTTCTCTGCTTCAAACTTACACGCCTTACGAGGACACGACCCTACTTTTTTTATTTTATTTAAAACTCTTATATTTTTTATTTATTTTTCAAAATTAAAAATAATTATAATAAATAGGGTTTCCTATTATCGGGCATCTCTTAACCCAACCACCCCTCTGACTCACTTGTTAGTTGTTACTCTTCTTTTAACCTTTTTCATCTTCACTTCATTATTTCAACATCATTATGTCTATCTTCCTCAAGCTAAATTATTTCTTCCATTCATAAATGTTAATATCTTCTTTTCCCTTTATAAAACTCTCTCTTAACTAAATTTTATTTCTAGAATAATATGTATAACATCATCAAAAAATATTTGCCTTCCACCACTTGCTTTAAATTTAGAGTCGGTATATGAATATATTAAAAACTCACACAATAAGTATTTTCAATCAAGATTAACGTTTAATCTTGATAACCGTTGTAAATACTAATTTCTATTAAAGTAAAAATTATATATACAAAAATTTTATTTCAATTTAAAAATGGCAATGACCTTTAAAATATTGATTGTGTCTTTTATTGTTTTATCTTTTTAAAAAATAGAGTTGAACGCGTTTGTATACGAGTAAACCATCGTATTTATGTAACTGTGAAACATTGATAGCCCTAAATAATGAACCCGCGTTCTTGTATTTGTCTTTACTATAATAATGGTACTAATTTCAGTTATTTGTTTGTTGCAAATTTATTTTCTAAATGAGAAAAATAATAAAAAATTTCAATTTCATGTTTTTTTTTTTGCAGATTTGATTTTTGAATGTTGCGTGTGTTGCTGAACTCGTATAATAGAATGTTGTTATTTAAAAAATATTTGAATATAAAAATAAGATAAAAATGTATGCTACATGTAATATTGTATATAATTATCCATTTTTTAATTTAAATTTATTTTTCATATTTTCTTTCTTTTCACTTCTCATTTGATTAAAAATTACTTTAAATATATTTCAAAAGTAATTATGTACATTACTATAAAAGTTTGCACCATTAATAAATTAGAGTTAAAACAATAATTTGATATGTTTCCGTATGGTTGTGTATCACCAAAATAATTGATAAAGTCAAAAGAAAAGAGTTTTAATTTATGGGGTGAGACTTTAACGCCGTTGAAGAAAGAAAACATCTTGGTACATTTATGAAATACATTTAATCCTTGATTGACCTAATAAAGAGAATTTATAACTCCCCTCTCACTTTATACAAATCTCTCACTGCATGTTCTTCCGCTGACTCAATTCTTGCACCTTGGTTTTCCCAAAATCCTACGGTCCACAATCAATGTCTGTGTCTGTGATTAGTATTTTTTAGTTTGGTTGTTTATATCTGAAAACATTGAATCAAATGCAAAGCTAGGATGTGAGGGTGCAGGTAGATCCCCTCTGGATGACACCATCATCCACATCACGCTCAATTTCACAAAATCAGATGGTCGGTCTCGGTTTTGTGCAAGGTCAGTGTAGTACTATAGGTACAGTCAATGGGTGTAGCAGGACATAAGATAACACATAGCACATCACGTGGCATATCCAACGGTGGATATAGATGACTCACCAACCTTCACTGTGGATCCACACAATAATAAAAATTGGCATTAATATTAGAAAGTAGTAATTTTGGAAATTAAGAAGGGTGCATGGGGTCGTGGTCATTTCTGGAAGTGAGAATGCAGCTGGTAGGGTCTACCTGCACCAATTCTTTGTCTTTTTTGACGTTGCCTTTCTTCTCCTCCTTTATTTTTACTCTTGTTATAACCCCCTCTCTTCTTTCTCATATCATTCTCATTCACCCATTCATCATCACAACCACACTGTCTTCTTTCTCTTTCTCTCTCTATCTCTATCTCTCAGTTTCTCTCTCTCAGACCCCCCTTGAACATAGCCGAAACTCATGGGGGACACAGTGAGAAGAGAGTGAGTGAGTGAGTTAGCCATGAAAACAAAAGCTTTTCTCTTTCTCTGTCTTTCTCTTCCTCTAAGAGGTTCCAGAAGAAGGGCCATTTTTGGGAAGCTTTGTCTTTTGAGGGGAATGTTGTCTGGCTCGAGGACCCTTCATCTTCATCTTGTGTATGCGCATCCCTCTCTTTGTAGAGTGCTATGCCTGTGCTCAAGGAATGTATAGTGTTGTCGGACCAGGCTTCATTCCCCCCAATTATATGCTTCCAAATTCATTTTCCGGCCAAACTCCGAGGTATCTTCCGGCTGAGACCTACAAATATTCCTATTCTTATTCCTGTTCCTGTTCCTTTACAGACTGATGTTGGTGTTTCTCAACGGATATTATTTCGTCGAGATCGAGCCCTGGCGATATAGTGAAATAAGATTTGTTTGTAGCTTTTGCTGATGAAATGTTTTGTAGGTGTGCTTGGTATCTCCTCTATGTTTTTTTGGAACTGTGGATTAGTGTAAAAGTTTTGTTTTTTTCTTAAATATAGGTAGATCTTAGTCGTGGGGTTGGGTTTTTGGATGAATTAAAGATGGTGGTAGTTTGCAGATTGGTGTAATGATGAAGCATTTTGACCCGTTTTCACTTGGCAAAAGGTTTTCATCATTACCTCCTTTTCGTTTCTTTCTTTTTCTCTGATCAAGTTATGATGGTGTTTTTGTTGTCAGGGCGTAACTTCTTTTTTTTTTTTCTTGCATCTTCATCATTAGCTAGATCTTCTCCCAATTATGGTTTCCAGTATCCGATCTGTCTGTCTCTGCCATGTTTTCTCAGATCTGGCCAACTTTGAAACTCAGTTAGACATTCTCCTCTTTTTCAAGTCCCTCCCTCCTCATCACCCTCCTTCTTTTTCCATTTTTTTCTTTCTCTCTCTACCTGATTCCTCTCTCACCCTCTCTTTAGGGTTTCCTGGCCTATGTTCTGTCTCTAATCTCCATCACTTTGCTGGCCCTGGTGTCTTCCATGAAGAACCAAATGGGTGACCCCTTTTACCAGTATTATTATGTTTCTTAGTCATTTCACCATTGTAAAACCGTGTGGTCAAATCGAGGCCAAATTTGGTTAAATGTGCCATGTGTTACTCGCATGCATATGATTCTGATTCAAGAGCCTTGTAGACTCCGCCCTCTCTCTTTATTGGAGTCTTGTGCTTCTGTCTCTTAAGCATTTATCAATCATGTGATCTTTTTTTCCATACTAAACTACAGATCCTTCAATCTATTCTTGTTACTGTGGGTAGCATTTGGCTTCTTTCTATGGCTTCTGTAAGGGCACACGCTCAGATCTACACTTTTCTCTGTTTGCTTTGGCATTCTTTTCATATCAATTTGCAATTAAAAAATGAACAGATCTGAGCACCAACAACACAGAATAGAAAAAAGCTTTTTTTAAATATGGTTGTATCTTCTTGTGTGTGCTGCTGAGTTTTTCAATGGGCAACTTTAAATTTTCCGTCTTTTGAATGTATCTCATTTGATAGCTGGAACCCTAATTTCCTGCACAATCAAAAAAACAATGTGCAAGATGGTTCCTTTTGTATTGGTCTAGTTTCGGTGTTGGCAGAGAAGAAGCAAGACGAAACGAAAGTCCCATCATTAATAGGTACAGTTCTTCAAGGAAAAGGTAATTAATTTGTTCATTAAGGATAATGAATCTTGATCATGAAGCATTACAATACAATTGTGTATTTTAGCCCTCCCTCTAATCACAGAAGCAGCAAAAAAAAAAAAGTGAATGCTTCGTAAGGAAGCAAAGATATCTTATGCAGGTCAGTGTTTGAACAACTGTACATTGTCCCAGCAGGCATCACTGCAGTGTTATCGAGTAAGCTTTTGATTTGTTATTATATGCTAATAATTTGCAAAGATGGGAATCAATGATTATTTAATTACTAATAAAGGAATTTTGTTGGGGTGACTTTTGTTTAAAATTTTTTTATCTTGTTTTGTTCTTGTGCTCAGGGATTTGGAAGAGACTACAGCATCATATTAAGCTTGATTCAGAATAGAAGACAAAAAGAGTCTGTAGAAAGCAAGGGGCATTGGGGAACACGAATGACATAATCACAGTGCTCAAAGTTCATACAGCACTACTTTTCCTTGTCACCATTGTTGTTCATATATTCATACTTGCACGCAAATGTGTACACTTTATTATTTTCAACGCAATGTATCCAACCAAAGTCTCTTGTTAGAATATTATTTGAATTTTGATTTTGATCTGAAGCTATGACCTCGTGAATCGTCATAAAATACAAAACAGCATACTATGCGTGGAATATATTGTCTTTTTCTTTTTCAAAATTCATTGGGGGTAAAATAAAAGGCGTTGGTTTTGACTATGCATGATCTCACTCTGTACCTTTGCTTGTTTTTTGTGTGTAGACACAGAATTGTGAAGCATAAAAAGTTGTGAAAAATTGAGCTTGATCTGAAAGTTTAATGTTAGGGTGATTGTGATTAAAGGGATTGATTGCAAGCAATTCCACTTTATGTATATGTGAATGGTGTCTGATAAAGAATTGCTTTTGGGAAATTGGAACTTTTTGACCTTTTGGAAAGTAGCATAAAGTTGAAGCCCTGGGGGGTTTGCTTTGTGTTTTCCCATGCATGATATGGTTGAGAGGGAGAAAGAGAAACTGGTTGCTGGGTCATGCTTGTTGAATTCCCATACACCTAGCTTTTATGGTCACAGAGATAACTTTTCCACGAATAATTGGAGAGCGAATCAAATTATGTAAGCCCAAGAACTTTTTGGATAGGAAGTTGAGGACCTCGTAGTCTTTCCATGCATATACATATATATAATTAGGTGTACCATCTAATGAAGTGATTGCCCCACAGGTGTAGGGTATAGCAGAATTAGACCCCTTTGACACATTGTAGTGGGATCCAGAGGCGACTTTCCATGTCCTTTTTTTCTTCCCATTCGAGCCTTTCATCCCTCTAACTTGGAAACAAACATGTGCCATTGCTACCTTCTTCAATGTTATAATTCATTTCTTTCTTCTAGTGATTATCAGTGTATTTTGAGTCGAAATTAGTGATTATAGGTGTATTTTAAGTCGATGTATTTTAGAGATGCAACTCAGAAAAGAGAAAAAACAGTAAAAGAATCGAAACTCATAAATCTTATAGGATCACCCTTTGTCTTTTATAGTCACACTCTTCTATTTCATTTCTCATGAATTCCTTAAATACCTCGAGAAATTAGTTATTAACTCTTTACTTGATGATACTCAAGACAGAGAAAGAAAAAAAACATCGATATATTCAAATGCAGAAAGAAAACAAATGAGTCTTCTTTTCAACGTTACTATACCATGGTGTCCTGGACTTGCTAAGTAAGGGACCCAATTTAGCAGGAAATCCCTTATCAGAGATCCGGAATCACCTCTTTACAGACAAACAATATTTTTTTTTTTATTAGTTTAATTAATCGGATGGTATCTATTTTTGTTCAGATGTGTTAATTTGGTATTCACACTTTTAAAAATATGTTAATCGAGCCCCAACTTTTGAAAAAAATGTCTTAATTAAGTCTCTTTTAGCACAAAATTATTTATACCATTAATTTTATTCATAACTTTTACTACTAAATTTTAATATAAATATTAATACTTAATTTTATAAAGCATTTTAAATATCAATTTCGTTAACGGTGTTAATAACTTTTTTTTGAAATAGACCTAATTGTGATATTTTTTCAAAAATTGTGACTCATTTGATATATTTTTAAAAATGATTATCAAACTCATACATCTAAATAAAAATGGATATCATTCGACTAATTAAATATTTTTTTTTGTTTTTTTGTTTTTGCACATGTGAATTCAAAATGTGCCAAATATGTTATGTTTTGTTTCTTGAAGTGAATGTTTCAGTGTTACAAGAGTTATATATAGTTGCATATTATTGTTTAGATAATTCTACAGTGTGTGTATATATAAGAGTATAGCATTAAACTTTTGAAGAGAATGACACGTTAGTTTGAAGTGAATGACACGCTAGTATTACGTGGACGAAGTCGTGGGTCTCATTTAAACCTTTTGTGGACCATTCAATTTAATTTCTACCATTTTTTCTTATTTTTCTCATATTTTAAGCAAGATTATGGAAGCATGTGACCACATAGTTCAAATGTCCAATTCTTATAAATGGCTGTTTCTTCTCTTTTTCAAAATACACCTTCCTTCACTCTCGAATATTCTTTTATCTTCCATTCTTCTTTTTGTACAGTACATTAAACCTAACCTTCACCTTTTTTTTTAAAATATAGAAAGAGACTTTTCTCTGGTTTTGATACATTATTATGCAATGTTGTTTATCTAATTTCTGTAAAATGAATCCTAAATCCGAAATTTTTTTCTACTGTCTAACATTTTCTATCATAAATACTTAATCTTGCTTGCAATAGTATAATTATCAGTTCGGTAAATTTTTCACGCATGCAATTGAATACAGGTTCTTCCAATTCGTGGACTATCCACACATTAATAAAATTTGGTTGTTACTTACATTTAAAATATTTTTACTTGATTTAGTTATTATTTTCCAAATTTGACACAACGCTCTAATTATTATTATTTGTTTGTCATTTACATATCTTATAAATAATTTAATAAATAAAAAATTGGTTCCATTTTTCAAATAAAAGAACATTAAACCAAAGTTAAAAGAGAAATAAACATTTTAACTCAAAATCAAGTAAACTAAACAGCTAATAATAGCCTAAACAAAAATGATAAATTGGGATGGTAAGGACTTCCTAATCTATCTAACACATGATGAGTGGGGTTAAAATTTTTAATCCAACATATCATTTTGATTTGAATTGTCTAACCCACGAAATTTATGGGTCAAAGTAAAACTGTACAAATTATTATTTTTAAATTAAAAATTAAAATAAATTCATTGATTTTAATTGATCCGCTTAGACATCTCTGCATAACTCGCAGGTTGATTCGGATATCACACTAAAAAAAATTATTCCAAACTTAGTCAATATTTTTTTTCTTTTTTCTTTTTTCCTTTTTCTTTTTTCTTTTTTCTTTTTGTTTTGTTATTCCTTCAATAAATCTTCAAAACAATTCTCTTGCATGCGTTCAATATTGATTATTTACTATAGTTATAGTATTAAGTAGTTTAGATAATAATATACTTTTATGTTTCATTATTTATGAAAAAGGTCTAACTTTTGCATATTTATTTTATGTATATGTTGATACTATATTTTGGAAAAAATATATTTTTCGTTCTTGAAATATTACGTAAAATTAAAAATAGTCTTTGGTTATAAATTGTGTACGGTTAAGTTCTTTTACTTTTAAAAGTATTACATAACATACAACGTGTTACATGTTATTTATTTTTTTATAAAAATATTCTTGCGTTTAGGGTTTAGGAATAAGCTCACAGAGTTAAAAAAAAAATACCGTTAAAATAAAATGAGTTGAAACAGGATGAGACATTAACAAATATGAGGAGTGGATGAAGTAAAAAAAAAACAGAACCAATATAAAACAAAATAACCAGACCGTTGAAACAAAATATGAGTTGAAACAGGGTGTGGGGTTAACAAATATGAGGGTGGATGAAGTAAACAAAAACAGATCCAGTATGAAACAAAGTAACTAGGGCGCAATAGAAAAAATGATATATAAGCTTCTGCTAATTAATTCATAAAAAAATTGAATTTAATTGATGCAATTTTATTTTTCTTTTCTGCACGTTTTTGTGGAAATTTTCCAAATAAACTCTGACCCAAATTGTTTATTTTAGATAATATATAAGCCCATGAAACTATATAAAAATCAACATGGGCTTTTATACAATAACCTGTTTATCTCAGATCCAATAGGTTTGGGCCCCAATATAAAGAATTGCTGCACTACAAAAAAAGTTCAAATTGGTCTTTTTCATTCTTATTCTGGGAATATATTGTGTTTCTGAAATTCAAAGAGGTTCAGTCCATGAACCCAAATAATTCGTACTTATATTCCATATAAAGTTTCATCTTTTTATTAGTTAGGATTGTCAATAATTAATTGCTTGACATGAAAATATATTTATTTTCTTATGACACGTAATTTTTATCATTATGTAAAAACTTTTATATTTTTAAAATTGTTAAAATCAGTGGTATCTTATTAGAAATTCTTTTTGATAAAAATAAATCACATTGTCCTGTTAAAACCCAACATATTATGCTTTTAGTATTTTATTATTTCAGTTTTATGGATTAATGGTGAGACGTAATAACATAACCGAAGATTACGCATATTATTTCTATCATAATTAATTTTAAAAATATTCTTATATCTATCTAGGCAAAACTCCTAAAGATTATAATTCAGGATAATTTAGAAATATAATTTTCAGCTTACAAAATTTATAATATTAAATTAATTTAATTACCGCTAACATTCTTAATTAGTGTGAAAAAGTAAGTATAAAATAAAATTTTTATGAATTAATTATTTACTAAATCTTTTGCGTACAAATGATATAGTATTCCCAAAAATATAACAAAATTAATAAATATTATTTTTGTAAAATTCTCTATATTAATTTGGAAATGATTTATCTAATATATTTATTTTTTATCATTTTGGTTTACGAAAATAATGGCCATATTTTTTTTATTTTTAGAATATAGATTTGGATTAAGGATGTACTTAGTCTTTCAAATTTAGATACTATTTCTCTATTCACTCAATTAATTTGTTTTTAATCTTTTGCTTTTTGTGAAATGCCATTTTTAATATATTGGGTTGGACTAGGTACAAAGATTATTATTATACGACAAATTGTCACACAGGAATCTAATTAAGTGACGTAATTTGTTTTAAATGTTTATTGAATGTTTGAATGTAATTTTAGTCATTCAAATTAGTTGCATAATTTATTTTTGTCCTCTCATTAAACTTTTTATATCTTAAACCTTTGATTTTATGGAGTGTTATTTGTATTTTAGAGTCTAAAATGTAGTTTATTATTATGTCAATAATTTATTCAACATTTGCTACATAAATTTATTTAAGTGTCATGTTTTCTGAAACTATTTATTAATTTTTTATATCTAGCATATATTAAGACAACATTTTAGTTATCTTAAAATTAAAAAGATGACCAATAATCGTCTATTATTGTAAACTTTGTTCTTTGGTAGGTCGTGATGTTCATCTCCTACTCAATCTCTCTTTCATTTATGATTTTTACTAAAAAGTGATAATCCATTTGATGTAGACTAAAATATTTCACTTGAGTTATTATTAATATTACTATTTTTTTTCTCTCCAATAACATAACGATGATAATCAACACAAAATTAAGGCAACAATGTTTGACTCTAATTAAGGAATTTCGATTAATACTATGTCATGAAAAAAAAATTATAAGATCATACAATGAAATAAAAAAATTATATATTATTTTAAAGGAGTAAAAATATATTTATAAACTTATAAAAAATTATAATTTAAACGTAATGATGTTACATTATATATGGTACGTCGTGACGTAATAATAAATAGAATACCAGTAAACTTTTATGTTAAAAGAAAAAAAAAAGAAAAAACCAAATTGATAAAATAAATATATTAAAAAGTCATTAATATATTCAAACTTTTATATATGATTGATTTCTTCACCTATAGTTTTTTATCGAATATTACCCCTCTATGTCACCACGCTTTCTTAGAAAAACATATAATACTAAAAAGTTATAACATTTCGTTTCTATTTACTAAATTCTTAAATTATTTTTTTCTTCTAAAATGAAAATTTCATCTTCTTTTCTTTTTCTATAAAATCCCTCCCTCCAAGTAAATAACAGGCACTTTAACATGAAATAATGCACTTGTTATATATTTTCAACGCACACTAAATTGGATATTTGGTGGATGCACTAAATTATATATAAAACAACAGTTAAATATTGTCAGTCATTTATTTAATGCTCAAATAATAAAGTCAAATTAAAATGTGAGAAACATGGTATAGTATTGGAAGATTAATGAATTTGTATTTGTAATTTCAATATTCTGAGTACCCTTTTTATGACAGAGTGATTTAGTCATTACTAGGTGGTCATTGTTTATTTTGTTATTTCAATTTTGGCTGGTTTTATAATGGGAAATGACTTTAAAGAACATTAATACTCAATATTCAATTCAACCACTATTTTCAAACATAAAAAGATACCAAATATCTATATCTATTTTATATGGATGCAATTGGAGGACCAAGTTCAATCTCCCATTTGATATATAGGCATCGATGTGAGGAATTTTCACTATACAATTACTCCAAAAGTTCAAACTTTCTATCCATCTAAGCAAATGCATCAAATATCGGTAACATAGGAAGGGTGGCTACCCATGCCAAAATATCTTTCACAACTAGTGTGAAAAAGTAAAGAAAAATACTTAAATTTAGTATACCATATTTATGCTTAGTCCCTAACTTAAATATAAGTTGTATATCTTTTATTAAAATGATATTTTGTTTTGATGATGTGACAATTATTATTATTATTTGATTTAATTAGTAATTTGATATTTATATTTAGATTTTTGATTTTCTGTTTTTATTCACTTGATATTTATTAAATAAAGAAAATGTAGTTTCTTTTGTTAAACTGGCATTAACTTTGAGAAATGGTGACGTATAAGTCAAATGAGAAAACTTAAATAGTAATTTAGTTCCTATATTTTTTCTGATTCAATTGAGTCCTTATATATTTTACATAAAAATAATGTAATCTTTTTTCTATTAACGTTGAACTAATCTTGAAAACAAACTCAAAAAAGTCACAATTAAGTTCATGTGTCCATCACTAATGATATAGAAGACAAAAACAAAGTTCTGAGATATGTGATATTAGATTTGAAGGAGATGATCTCGGTGAGATTGTGATACTAAAGAAGAAGGGTTAGAAAAGAAGAATTTTGACTCACAAATGGTGACTTCCTAACTATATGTTAACACTTATTTTGTGGAATAAACTACATTAACTTTATTTTAAATAATATGGAAAACATGAATTATAAGCCTAAATAAAGGAACCAAATGTTTTTTACCTCATTTTGTTAAGTTGTTGTATATTTTTATGATTATAATTTATTAATGATGTTATATCACTAAATATTATTACTTTAATATTAATATAATAATTAAAATTTTAAATTATATATATATATATATTTATATATTAATTGATTCTATAAATAAATTAAGAATATTATAATATTATATCATTTAACACCCTTTAATATTAATACTAGTGCAAAATAGATATATTAGATCGGTTCCACAACCAATCTAATATACACTGATTAATATGTCCAAGACATAATAGATCGATTTTGAATCAACCGATCTAATATCTTTTACCGAAAAGAATAAAAAAATATTTTTGAAAGTGACCATACGAAGGTGCAAAGGAGAGAACAACAAATCACAAAAAGTCATCAATGAATCACCTTGGACTAGCACCAACTAACCACCATGGAGAACATTGCACCCCAACCACAAAGCATCGTGGATAGTGGCATGGAAGAGAGCTTTCTCCACAAACAAAAGTCCTAGGCACGAGAAAATAAGTGAAAAAAACACTAACTTGTTGCATTGGTTGTTAAAGAGTGACATAGAAGAGAAGAAGAATCTTGCTAAAGCGCGCGACGTCGCAGTGGTAAAGCACAATGGCAGGGTTAATGGCCTGAAAGAGAAGTAGCAACAATGGAGGCGCAAGAAAGAAGACCAAGTTCAGAAAGTGAAAAGGATTTTCATGCCTTGTAATGAAAAAGACATATTTAATCAGTTTTCCTGATTTAAAATATTTTTCAGTATTTAAAAATTAAATTAAATCAATTTTGTTACCACCAATCTTATATCATGTTCTAATATCACCATTTTTAACCGGTGTGAATTTAATTTGTTGCCATAACAAAAAATAATTAATCTAATTCTTATTGATTATAATTAATTATATTTTTTAAATTTCTTAAAAATCATCTTGGTTAAACCCATGTAAAAAATAAAAGGAGAAACCAAAAGATAGAACTAAAAATGAAAAAAAAGAAAAACAAAAATTAATATTAATATTTTTTTAAAAATAATAAACTGCTCTCTTATGTGATAAATACATAAAAATGAAGGTAAAAAAATTAGATTCAATAATTATTAAAATTAGCCATCAAAAAGAACATAGTGCATCATTATGACATTTAAAAGTAAGTACTTTTTGTAGGCTAGGTCCCTCTCTCTCTCCCACTTGTAAAGAAAAAAGGAGCTCAAAGTACTACTCATTCATATTTACAATTAAATAACCGACTTAATTAATTTCGCAATGGATTCTTCCACTTCACCTCATCCCTTTCTATCAATGCTGACGTTCTTTGCCGCCATATCCGCCAATAATCCACCATTTTCTGACGTTGCTACACTTAGGGTTCATTACTCTCCCTCTGCTTGCTAATAAAACCCCCCTCAACATTCATAGTTTTCCACGAAAAACTTTTGCAGAAAACCTTTGTTGTCTTCTGATGTGTGAGAGTGAAGAAAACAACTTGGGAGAAGTTGCAGTGACCAACTTTCCATGCCCCCATCATCACCCGCAGAGAAAGAAGGTAGTGATCAGAGATATTCCAAAAGGGTTTTTGCCGATCAAGGTAGGGCAAGGTGAAGAGCAAGAGAAAATTGTGATGCCTGTGATGTACCTCAATCACCCTTTGTTTTCTCGGCTTCTGAAAGAGGCAGAAGAAGAATATGGTTTTCATCAGCAAGGAACCATGATCATCCCTTGCCATGTCAAGGACTTTAGGTACGTTCAAGACCTCATTCATAAGGACATGTCCTCCACCCAACATCACCAACACCAAAACCAACACCATGTCATTAGATGTTTTAGGTCTCCATGACCAAACATGTCATAACAACTTTCTTTTTTTCATGTCGTGTTACCAAAATGTAATGTGGAAAGGGAATGGATAATTAAGTTTTTTTTTTCTTTTTTCTTTTTTCATCTCACGCTTTCTTGTATCGATGAACTAGTTACTACATACTATTTATTTGTAATATATTTAAAATCGAAGTCCAAGTAGGGATGAACAATTTGATTGTAGTTTATATGAACTTGTTTGTTATTATTGTTATATTCTTTTAAATTTGTCTTATGGACCCAGAATGCAAAGTCTGTGTCTTTCTTTTGGATGAAGTAATTGAAAAAGAAAAAAAAAAAATCAGTTAAAGAATGCTTCCATTCGTACATGGCGTTAATCATTAAAGCAAATGGCTCCTAATTAAAGATTAGATGTGAACCATTAACGTTCGAATATTTTAATTTTTGAAATAGAAGTGAAATTGAAGCAATAAAGATGTTGATGGACAACTTAAAATTTGTACAACGGGTTTTTAATTACACACCGTTAATTTTCGTTCTAGGTAGTTGGCAACATGTATTAATTATTTTTCATTACAAATTAATTATATCGTTAACAATTAAATATTACTACCTCAATCCAAAACTGGTGTAGGAGAAAATGAATCATCGGATTACCATTTTTCAAAATTATAGTTAATACTAATCTTGTTGAATCATTCAATAGCATCCTTGTATTTAGATTTTTTTTTTGTATGATTTCTATTTTATATCTTTAAAATGTATTGATGTACACTCATTCTAATGTTTTTGAATAAATTATTATATTAAAATCAATCTATTTTGCATAAGACAACAAAAAGACATTATAAAAAAACCAAGAGACAATCTAAATTCGTATTTTGTTTTTCTTTCGTCAGTCACTTTGTTATATTTTATTAAATTACAAATGGTATAAAGTTAAAATTAGACCTAAATGTTTATGCTTTACCAACTCATTATTGACACGAGTTAATATCTATAATTAGTATGATAACCATATAGCTCTTTTTATTAAATTGTTTCCATAATTTTATATATTTTTTTTAAGTATTTGAACCAAATATGAAATATGGATACACCTTGATATATCATGAAAATTAACTGGACCTTAAATAGCTAGGCATAACTTGGTTTTCAAGTGTTAGTTGATATAGACCAAACAAATTAGGTTAAGTTACACTTTTGATATATGATGATACTTAACTAGACCATAAATAGGCCATAATATAGACTATTGGTGGACAACTTTGACCTACTCTAACACTATGCATGAGAGTAACATTTTTCTTCTACTTTATGTCTTGTTGAGCATTGTTTTTTCCCATATACAATTTTGAATCGATTGAAATCATCACCATGACATTGACAATCGAATTTATTCAAAATAAGAGTGCATATGTGTCACTTATTCTTAGTAATATGTTATATCACATTTATATTCTTTTTATCAATTTAAATATAATTAATTTTATTTCATTTTTCACATTTATTACTTTGTTTTATTCCGTACGCTAAATAAATATTTTATTTTGAAAAGACACTTCTTTATTTAAGGTCAAAATGGTCATAAGTGCTTGAAAAGATTTATGAAGATATTTATGTTGTGTGTCCAATGTATATTGTTTATTACAATTCAATTCTTAATTTTACGGGAAAAATAAAGTCCCCTATGTAATCATAATTTTTTGGACGGACTGTACAGTTATTTAAAAGAAAAAAAAAATGTTGTTGGGGAGAAGGAAAGAATCTAGAAAATAGTTTTAGATTAGTGGTGACTTTTATAAAATATAACACTACAATATTTCAATAATAAAAGATTGAATCATATGAAAGTTTTTTTTTATAAAAATCATATTTTTTTTTACAAATTATTTTTTTTAGTTTCTAACTTCAATCTTTATTTGATTTAAGATCAGAGATCATAAGATTGTTCCTAACGAGAAGTTCTATAAAAATTATCGGTTAAAAAGTTAAATAGAATAGGTTTATGTTTTGTTCTTTTTTAAATATTTTAGACTTTGAGTTGTATGTGAGTTCTAAAGCAATGCATGTGACTTAAGGTTGTTCTTGATGACTCTCTGTTACTCTTTGATCCTAATGGTAGTCTTAGAATTAGAATTAGAGTTTTTATTGTTTGTTTAGGGTATTTTGTGTGTTTTGGTGTTTTAGGAAAATGTTTATTTGAGGAAAATGTCTTTAGGAAAATATTTATTTGAGGGAAACTAATTTTAATTAATTGCTTATTATATTTGTTATATAATTACATTATGTGAGAATTGTGGTATCGAGTCTAGAGTTATAGATTTCTAAATTAAAATGAGTTGGTTGGATTTGTACATAAAGTTTGGGTTTATGCAAGCTATCAAATAAGTTACTTTTGGTGTTGAAATTTAATCTTTGATATAAAGCTGTGAAATTGAATCAGTTTTGCTGAGTTGGTGGTTTAATATATATGAAATTGGTATGATGTTGAATGGTTTGAAGTGTGAGGTGAACATTTAAATGTGTCTTGAAATTTGGTACGATAAAATATGTCAAATTTGGTAAATCGGACTCAATGAATTTTAAAATGGTGAAATTATTTTGTATTGAACTTGCTTTAGTTGATATTGTGTTGAATATTTGTAGTGTCGGTCGTCACTTTTGTAGTGTCAGGTGTCACCATGTTTTTCTGGTCTGTGTCTTCTTAGAAAATTTAAGATTTCCACTGATTATCAGATTGATCTTAAATTTTGACAACTGGTTGTAGATTTCGTTGCTTTGAGGTCTATAATTATACCAAATAATTTATCATGATTGTATTATATTTTAGGTTTCTTTTTTATAAGTATATTTTCATTTAATGAGTTAGTAGTTTCTTGTGTACCATTGTAGTCTTAAGTTGATTTTGATATAAAAGTTTTATTTCGAAAATGATAAATAAGTGTGATATTGATGTGATTCTTATAAGATTGATAAGATCAAGATCCGTCCCGTGTAGAAAAGACGAAACCTATACATAAAGATCCATTGATGACGAAAGAAAAAAAAAAACAATAAGCAGTGTTGAAAGAAAAAAAAAAGCAATTAGCAGTGTTCAACCAGAATATATAAAGTAAAAAATCATAAACAAGTAAAGAAATGAAACAAAAACTAGATTATTTATATTTAGTTTAATCCTCATCAATTAATCTGTTGCGATTTAACATTTTTTAATTATATTTTAAAAATTTAAGTTTTCTATAATTATTTGTATACTTAATAAATTTATAAAATATAAATAGTATAATATGAATAAATTATTTATTTATTTATTTATTGTTATTCGTACCTACCAGATTTTTTCCGCCAACAACATTAAAAAATTCTCAAAATAATAATGACAAAACAATTCTAACTCATAAATATTATAAAAACTAGCGGATACACATGCGTGACTAGTTGTTAAATATAATAATAAATATATAATTTTTAAAATAGTTGTTAAATATAAAATTTAAAAAAAATAAGATATGTAAAATTAAAATTTAAATAATAATTTAAGATAAAAGAGATTTCAAAAAAAATTGGTAGAAAAATGATTAAAAGTAAATTATTTATAAAATAATTAAGGGTTTAATTGGTATTATGAAATGTGAAAAAAAAAATTCCTTTATTTTTGTTTTTTATATATATATATATATATATATATATATATATATATATATATATATATATGTATAGATAGAATAGATAGATAATTAGAACAGGGAAACATTATTTATTAATATTATAAAATTTAACTATTATCTTTTTCATTTAACAAATTTTACCAATAATAAAAATATTACAAAATTGTTATCCGTTTGCATATAATACATTGATTTCACACAAGATTAAATAATTCTCTCATCACATCTAAACTAAAATTATTTTTCATAAATTATCGTTTACTTTCAAAATATAAATTAAAAATTACAAATATTAAGCCGAACTCACCCTACTCAATTGATGTTGTCCCTCCACATTGGATGGTATGCCTGTTTTTTCGGTTACTCCAACTTTTCTTACTTTTAATCCCTCTTTCTTCTCTCTCCCAATCATTTTTCTTATGTCTTCCTTCGAATTATGGTACATAATCAATAATTTGAATAGCCCATCAAATCAAAAATTAAAATGGAAAAGAAAATGATAACTTTTACTATATAAAGATCTAGAACAGTACCTGATGGGATCCATAATTTCTATTAATATTTATGTGCGTGGATTTTTTTTTTTTAAATAAAGTCATGCACTGAAAATAAGGTTTTCTTTTGGAAAAAATAATTTTATATCACCATCTTTATCTTTTACTCTTCCTCTCTGATTCAAACAAAGCAACAAGAACATTTATATTTACTTGAAAAAGAACACAAAAAATAACTTTGAATGGACTCTATCATTCTTTAAAAACATAGAGTTGACATATTATATAAGTGATAATTATTATTTGTCTGGCCCCTGGGAATGGAATTGTAGCCCAAGGTTGAAAATGAAAAGGGAACTCAAGATTTGGGCCACAATGTATAAGATTGCTAAGGAAAATGACTTTTTTGTCAGTGTCTAAGATTTTTATTTTATTTATAACTACGTCCCCAAATAAAAATAAATAAAAGAAAAACTGGTATAATTTTCGCCTACGGTCCTACCTAGCTACACAATCCAATGCTAGCTCTTTTTGCGTGATTCGTTTGGGTCACAACACAAGCTCAACTCCACTTTCATTTTACGGTACATGTCCTAGCTTTATTCAAGCTAAATTAAATTTATTCATTCTCGTACTTTGTGTTCTTTTGCTTTTATAACGATATAATAAGTTTAATTTATTTTGTTAAATATTGACATTATATTAAAAATTAAATTTAAAATTAATTTATTCTTTCAAAATTAACTTATAAAATAAAGATTGTCATATTTATATAATATAAATTATCCTTATATATCTTAATTATACGATTGAATGAAAAATTTTGGATAGATTGTGAATTCTGAAAAAATATTAAATGTTATTTACATATTTACTTTTTTATGAAAATACAGTATGTTAAAAGTGGAGTTTTAACCTAATTTAATTTCACAAAATTGACTTTTAAGGTGAGGTTTACATTCTATTTATATATTATGAAATTATTTTATCTTTATTCGATGTGAAACTTTAAACACAATCAACACATCACGTATCAGAGGAACAACCTAACTGCACTATTAGTATTCATCTTAGATTAATTAACAAATAAAATTTGTCATATTACATCATAAATAGAACCGCACTATTTTTTTCATTTTGAATATTGAAAAATTTTAACACAAACAAATAAGAGAGAATATTACATACACATTTTTTTAAATTAATTTTCGGTCACAATGACCAACCTCTTAATTTGTAATTTGAAAAACAACAGGAATAAAAACAAATGAATTCTAACATCTACTTGTTACAACTCCAAATAATGTAAATATATGTAATAATGAAAATCACTTTAATTATTTTAAACAACATACTACAATGAGATTTTATAAATTGGAAAACCAAATTCAAATAGACAAATAAAAGATACAAATCCTTTAACCATTCCCACACATAACAATAAAACAACATATATATATAATCAACATTATTTCCGCACATAAAACATATAATCACTTTTACTTTTTTAATCTCTAAATCAATAAATAAAGAGTGATATACAAAATTATTTTAATAATTTGGAGTGATTTCATTTATTACTGTTATGTAAAATAATAGAAGAGAAAAGTAATCATAATTTAGATATTTACTTGATGGAATGAAATATGCAGCATAAAGACATAGGAAGGCATCTGGTAGGTTGAAAGAAATTATTATTGATGGCGGAAAGTAAGATGGAAAGAAGAAAGAAAGTACAAAGGTTCCGTAGTTTCTCACCATTCAAACAAACAAAAGAAACAACGTTGACACATTTCATCGCCACCTGTTATTGTTTTGTCCCTCTCTATTTTCCCCATCTACCTAGCTGTCACCACCACAGCCCTCACCCCACTCCACGTGTCCTCTCTTCCTCCCCTCACCCTCTTCTCCCTTCTTACTTACTACACCCCACCAACCTACTAACAAAAATCCAACTTTTTTATTATATTTTAATCACATTACAAATAACTGTGTAGTTTTATTCAAAACTGCATAATCTGTTTCATTCATAAAAGAATCCAATTATAACCTATCAAAAACATTATAAAATAAAATCTTCTACTCCCGCACTCGCAAAAAGTTACTTTAGACAATTCCAAAAAAATTAAACATATTTGCCTCTACTAACTCACAGAAAGTAACAAATTTAGTCTAACCTTTATTAATATCGTGGACATATAAGATACCCTTTAAGTTGCTAACTTATTGTGTTTCTTTTTTTTTTGGCATATGTTATTTCACAAGTTCTTTCCTGAATTGATAAAGCTTTTAGTTTCGATAATTTTAGGATTAAATATGTTTTTTTTTAAGTTTCAGTGAAATTTGAAATTAGTTCATTTTTAAAAATTTTGACCAATTTAATCCTTCATTTTTAAAAATACGTAAATTTAGTTCTTTTAACCAAATTTTGTTAAGTTTATCTGACATTTCAAATGTATTTTATGATAGTATTTGAATTGTTTACATTGTTTGACACATTTTCGCTTCAAAGTTAACTTAAATATTATCATAAAATGCGTTTAAAATGTCAAATAAATCTAACCAAATTTGGTAAGATAGACTAAATCCACATATTTTTAAAGATAAATGACTAAATTGGTATAAAATTTTGAAAAGAAATTAATTCCAAAATTTACTAAAACTTGAGAAATAAAAACATATTTAATCGTTAATTTTATTTGTAAAAGGTTATATCAATAAATGGTTTTAATATTTTTAATAATTTTGTATGTTAAAGAAGTAAATATTTTATTGTGATAACATCAACAAAAAGTAATAACATACCATGCACTCCAACTCTTATTTCTATTGTTCATACACGTATACAAAACGGCCAGAAGTGAACTAACTTGTGTGGTTAGGTTAGCATGCACAATGTCCCAGATAAATTTATGCATATTAGTTTATCATAAAATAATAAAAATAAGATTAAAAATATAAGTATTTTTTTAAGGAAGGTGATATCTTGACAGTCTTTAAATAAATAAAAAATCACTTGACTACTGAAAAAGTAATATTTTTTCAACTTTTTTAATTTAAAATACGAATATATATATATATATATATATATATATATATATATATTATTCATATTATTCCATTATTAAGGTGATGCGTAATGTGATTGAAATTAAAATATTTTTTTCTTTTTTAAATGCCTTAGCTATGAAAGGAAATGTCAAAGAATTGGAAAGATAACTTCTTTATTAGAAATCATATAGAAATGTTTTACAAAATAAGTATAAAATATATATCCTAATAAAAATATTTTCTTAATTTCTTAAAAAGTCTGACAAATGACATTTGTAGGAATATAATTTTGTTACCTGATTATTAAAACTATTATAATGAAAAGACGATGTGCCTCTATAAGTTTGAACAAATTAATCAGAATTGAATAGTTTTAAAATGCAAATAAAAATGTAGATAAGTTAACAAGTGTGATTACTATGTCTACGAAAAAAATTATTTGAATATAAAATAAATCATAAGTTATAAAAGCACGGGCTATTATTAAAAGTATATTTGTGTACCTGAACACAGTCAACAGAATTAATTGAACTCACAAAACAATGCATCAGTTTTTTTAAGTTGGTCAATTACATTTAATTTTGCTGGTTCAAAGAATTGTGTGAGAGTTACCAATTATGAAAGATATTTCTTATTCATTGTTCTTAAATTTATCAATCTTTTTTTAAGTATTCGATAAATTTAAGAATTTTTAATTAAACTTTTATTAAATTTTTATGATATCTTTTGGTAGTTAAATTTTATTATTAATTATATGATGTGACATTTAATTTTATTATTATTATGTTAAAATATCATCATATAATATTTTATTACAACAAATTTTAGTAACGAAAATCTTTTACAACAATGTATTATATTTCACAAAAAATATTTTTAAAACAAATTAAAATTAAAAAATGTAAATTAAAAGATACAAAATATATAAAATTGAATAATAATAAATTACTAAATAAAAAAATAATTAGATAACAAAAATAGTTTTTATTAATAAATAAACCTTTGTCATGATTAAAAGTTTTTAGTATTATACGACGACATTTAAACATAATGTCAAATAGTCAACACTAAATTTAAGTAAATACTCAATTGAAAAATTATAATATTTTAAAAATTCAATAAAATATAAAATTTTAGTAAGGACTCAACCAAAATTTTAAATTTATTATCGACTAAAAACATAATTAAACTTATATAATAATATCAGTATACAAGTTGTTGTAATTATGCCAGACATGTCTGAGAAGGAAAAAAAAATAAAAGTATTTTGTTTCATTAGATTGAACTAATAATCAAAATAAAATAAAAAATCCAATTGATATTTTTCTCTTTAAAATTATTTTTACCGTGATTAATTTTGAATAATTAAAAAAATAAGGTTATTAAAAATATTTTATTAATATAAGTTTTGAACTAAAAAAGTTATTATTTCACCTCATTATAAATGAGCATACAACTTTATAAATTTCAAGAACTATTAAATCCCTCTACTCTGCACATAGAATAATTTTTACTCTCTAATATTAATTCTTAATTCAAGAGAAGGTGTTAAATATTCGTTGCGGATTACCTGTATATAATTTTGGTGACCCCTAATGTTTTTGTTGATATATATTTTTATAGTTAAATTGAAATTTTTAAAAAATATATAGAATAAACAAAAGGTTTTAGTAAATAAAATTATCCATGACACTTACTTTACTTTTATTAAGTTTGTTACTTTGGGTTCCTGTCCTAAATCATTTTAAAAGAACAAATAAAGATATTCCAAAATATATTTCAGTGTGTGAATTATTATCTGAGGTTGCCTTTGCGTTACGTGGACCACATAAGAAGTTTTGTTTTTTCTTTTCAACGATATATATATATATATATATATATATATATATATATATATATATATATATATATTTAACGTATTGATTGTTTAACTAATTTTAAGTTCAAATCACATAGAAATCAAAATTAGAAAAAATATATATTTAGTCAACAACAATTATGCATGTCATGTTTTTTTTCTTATTCATCAATTTTTCATAAATAAGTCATGAATTTAATCTTGATAATACAGTTTTTTACTTCTAATCAATTTTAACCATTATAGATATGAATTTTAAAATAATTATTTTGAAAGTGAACTTTATCAAATATAGTATTTCATAATTAAAAAATAACGAAAATCATTCACACTATTAATATGCTTTTGTTAAATTTATAAATTATTTTATTGTAACAATTTTAAAATACATTTTAACTTTTTAAAATAAATTGAGTCTTCTACACTTTTTGTCAATTTCATAATAATAGGAAAAAAAATAGGAAAAAAGTCAAATCCAAAAGATAATATCTTTTTGTTGTGTTGTCACAATTTTTTATGGCAACCTCAATATATTTCTTCGTTTTCGTGTATTTGTGTGTTGGATACAATTCTTAAAAGGCTGCTTCATCTGAACTCGTACAAAATAAACTGTTATTACAAATTGTCGTTAGATTAATTTAATATTCAATCATTCTCAGTCATACGTATGATAAAAAAATTTGAGAATGATTTTTAAACTAATAATTTTGAATATAATATAAAGAATTGGATTTTTTTTTAATATTTGATTACTTTATAAATAATTGGTTTTCTTATATACGGGTTTAGAGGAAGTAATATTCTATATTAAGAGTAAACAATCTTAATCTTAAGAGAAAACAAAGTTTTGAAAAAACTTAATGATTAATAAATATATTATTTTCTTATTTATTCTTTATGTATCGACAATATTATTTAATTTTTATATATGAAAATATAAAAAACTATTGATAATTCTTAAAATAATTATTATCAAAATAACAACTTTATCATATATAAAATTTATAATTTGATAATAATAACAATATATCATTGATATACTTAACTTGTCTAAGTAAATTATTTCTAAGAAATTCCCATGTTTTAAGTATAGCAATTTTAACCCTCAAAATATCTTATTTAATTTTGATCTCACTTTGGACTAAACAACCGTGAGAAACAATATTTATTTATGATGAAAAAAATATCAAAACAACCGTTTTTATTTTTGTGATAAACATTAAACAAACTTTGACCAGTGAGAAACTAAATAGCAACATTTAGCAAAAAAAAAAAGAAGTTGCCAAATTTAATGATCTATTGCCCACTTATATATTTCTTTTAAAAATTAAAAATATATATTAATTGCCCCATTTAATTATCTATTGCCAAATTTACAAGATCTTGATTTATTATAGATATGATGTGATGATCACAAGTGTCCTTGATGAGAGGTAAGCAAGCAACAAATTAAATTCCAACCAACCTTTCCTATTTTCTCTAATAACCTCTTAGAGTGACACGATCCATCCACAATGATGCCATCATCATCACCCGCCACGATCAAACGGTGCAGATCGAGTCACAGTTATGGTCTTCAACTTAGACCCCGAATTCAGGGAAAAATTACCCTTCATCTCTCTCTACACTTTGTCCTATATATCATCAGTTTCAAGTGTTGGGCATACATAGCATGAGTAGTTCTAGTTCTCACCATCAACCATGTCCAACGATCCAAGGTCTCTGAGTCACTCCTTTCTACCTCACTTCAACATGGCGATAGCTGACTCAGAACCTTGGTCGTTCCTCACCCTCGTTTTCCTGTGACCTTTTTTTTTTCTCTTTCGAACAAAACATCCTGAAACTCACGAACCTTGGGGTGGGTTTTTTTTTTGTGTTGGTTTCCCTGTCTTTGTTGCAGAAAATGGGCATGGGGGAGAAGAGTCCGAGGAGTTTCCAATTGCACCATCGTGATGGGAAGAAGCAGGATTTCAGAGGGGTGCCAAAAGGGTGCATGGCGATCAAAGTTGGTCAAGGAGAAGAGCAACAAAGGTTCGTGGTTCCTGTGATGTACATCAACCACCCTCTCTTCATGCAGCTTCTGAAGGAGGCAGAGGAAGAATACGGTTTCGACCAGAAGGGAACCATAACCATCCCTTGCCATGTTGAGGAATTCAGAAACGTTCGAGGCTTGATTGATAGGGACAAGTCCCTTCACCACCACCACCACAACCATGTTGGTTGCTTTGGCTTCTGAATTCTGCTCCAAACCAAGGTTTTCAAATATGGTTTTTGTTGCTCCCAGCATCAAGCTTTTTGGGGTCTTTTGTCCACAGTTTTCTAAATGTTCAGAATTCTGAAGAAACTGTTTGGGTGGAACCATGGAGAAAGAATCGATCTTGGACTGCAAATCGGCACCCCCCTTTAGTTTTTTCAATGATTATCTCATGTAAATTTGGTAGCTTTTAGATTTTTTTTGGTAGTGTTTGGTTTATGTGAAAGAAAAGCTCCTTAGGTAGGTGATGGTGAAGACAACAGAATGTTGCTTCTTCCAATTGTACTTACTTTTTTCTATATTGTTAGGAATCGTTATGGAAAAAGGAGATGCTTTTCTTTTCTTTTCTATTCTTTTTCTTGCGAAGAATTTTTCACGCGCTGGAATAATTGGTACACCACTCTTTCTGGAAAGGGAAGAAATCGAAAAAAGAAGGAATTGACGGTAAGTAGGGCCGAAATTTTGTTTCTTTACCTTCTTTTGAGTCACTGAATTCGTCTCACTGTAACACATGGGGTTCCATTCTTAATTAATCTCTGATTAGGGAAAAAAAATCAAGCCTTTCTGTCACTGTAGGTGATGGGGCTTGTGAATTGGGGTTACATTCTTGATTAAGCTGAGATTATGAAAATTTGTGGTGGTGTGTACTGGGACCATTCTCTTTACCTTCAATGATTGTGTAATCAATTGGAACTTTTGCACCGTAATTCATTCCAATTAAGTGCTTTTTTTGTGATTTATGTTACATAGCAGAAAGGGAAAATGAGGTTTGCATGAAGAAAATTTGGAGCGAAACAATGAGGTGGGTGTGTGGACCATTTCTGTGTCTGAAATCTGAAATAAACTGAATCACTGATATCACTCTCTAGGATTGAGTGTTAAGATTTTCCTTTCTTATTTTGTTTTTCCCTTTTTTCTCACTGAAAATTGTTGGTGTTTGTTTTGGATCATTGCATTGAATATGGGTAGGTGAAGGAGAAGGACAAACTACCGTGCAGAGAGATAAAAGGTGTCAGTGGGTGGGTGCATGACTTCCACGTTCGCAAAGGTTGTATTGTTATTTTATGCGTATCATCAAATGGCACAAATTTCATTTGGTTAAGTGTTGGTAAATTGTTTCGGAGTTGTCACTTAATCAAAAGTTACAATATTAGTTAAGATGAATAGTTTATGATTAGATTAATTAGTTTATTTGAGATTTATTACGAAATAATCTTATAATTTACAATAATTTTATTTTTGACAATTATTTACCTATCTTGATTTTGATATCAATTGATTGAATATTTATTAATAAATAAAAATTATAATCATTAATTAAGACAGAACTCATTTTATCTAAATACATATCGATCTAAAACATTATAATTCGATTTAACTCGACTTACTTAATCTATGTCGCAGAACCATCGACGTGGCATCTAACATTCTAACGTGTAATGTTGAAAGTTTAAAGGTGAAACAAAAAAATCCAAACAGGAACAGATTTTAGGGTTGGAGTCTATTTTATCTCAGACTATGGTCCAGGAATATAAAGGTTTCCTCAGTATCATCTTTGGCTGTTACCTTCTGAAGTAGTCATTGACTAGTTCTATCATATACACAACTAGACAACCTCAACCCCACACGAATTATTGGGTTTACTGAAAGCAAAGGATCATGATTTCTCATTATCTCTTAACACAAAATTAGTGCTTGATTCAGAATTATTAATTATTTGTTATCTTAATTGACATGTTTAAATAATTATTTAATAGTTTCTCTTGTCACACTTTTGAAAAGAACCACACCTTGGGACGGAAAATCATACATCCGCTGCATTAATTGAATTTCAATATGTTTTTTTTGTTTGTGTTGAATTGAAACTAGTGAAAACTCTACCAGGAATTCACATGGTCCAAAGAAAAGATATTAAGGGGAACATTAATGAATCAGTTATATTTAATGATAGTAATTATTTTTATAAAATATATCTATTTTGTCAGTTTTTTATTTCTATGCTTTCAATGTACTTTTAATAGTATTCTTTTTTAATATAGACTTGTATCTGATTTTTTAAGGTGCTTTTATTGCAAAAAGTAAATTTCAGAATCACTAATTAAATTCAAAGTACATATCAGATCGGTGGACCTTTTTTCGGATAGAATAGTTATAACTTTTATACAGTTAAAATATGTATGGTATAAAATAAAATAATACCAAAATTATAATTTCATACCTACACATCCACAATTGGAAGAGAAACATTAAAAAGGAAAAAAATAAATATAATCAATTATATGCAAATTTTTTTTTAAAAAAGTATAAAACTAAAATTGTACATTATAATTAACTGTTTTTGTGATTTTATTCCCTTATTTACTTTTATCATTCATGACCTCATATCAACAAAATATTGCACTCTTTGAGGCTTATATATAAAGGATATATTTTAAATTTTTGTGTTTTTGGCTTCTTGTGATTGTTCCTTCTTTTAGAAGATAATTTAATGAATATAAAAACTGAGAGATACAAAAAAAAAATTAAAAAGTTCTAGGTGTATACATACCCATGGTGTTGCATTTTTCATCCCTTGTTTTGATTTGAAAGTCTAAGAAATCAATCTCTGTTTCAAATTGTGTCTGGCTGGTTCATGCTTTCATTAATAAAATAAAAATTAAGTGCAAAGAAGAAATAGTATTACATTCTTAAATTAATTAATGAATCATGATGTTGGGTTGACATCTTATACCATGGTGTTGTTAGATGTTGACAGAATCTACTGTAAAATCTCCACTCCTTAATTATTATATTTTATTTTTCTCCGCAAAATCTCATTAGAAACAATTGGTTACATTTTCTTAACATTACAAAATCATAAATTCATGAATTTCTTGGAAAAGCACAGGGAAGAAAACTTCTTGGAAACAAGTTCTCTTGGTCAGAGATGAGACAAAATGCTAGTGATTATGGTAGGAAAATATGAATTAATATAATAATGTAAGTTAGAACTTAATTAAGTTAGAGAAATCTCAAATATCACAAAAATATTTTCAAGAAATTCACACCAATAACATGTATAGTTGTGTTTTTTTTTTTTAATATCTAGTTAATTCTACTATTCTATTCATTGAACTTCACATACTACAAAGAAAGATTCTGACACCGCACTCTGAATTTCATTTAGACCAAATTAAAACACTATTTTTTTACATGTATGTCTCTGAATAATAATACTTGATTTTAGCTCTCAATTTTTTAAAATATCAAGTTGTTTAATTTTATTACTTACACATCATCATTTAAAAAGGGCATGTCAGACAAATATGTGCAGAAGAAGAAAGAATATGCATACAAAAAATAAAAATAAACTAGTTGAACTATAAAAATAAAAAGAATTATAAGATTAAAAATGTAAACCATATTATTTATTTTATTTGTAGCCAGTCAACTAGTTGACATTCACATAAATAATGATATAAATAATATGTAAAACTATTAAATTAACGGCTTTCAGCTTTGGATATGCATAACAATCTCATTATTTCTCTATCATAAGTTTCTTCTCTTAATCAAATAATAAATAGAAAAAACACCTAAAAGCACAAGTGTCAAATTTAGGGTTTTTCAGATTCTTGATGACCTTTGTTTCTGGAATGGACCAATATTTCCAAAAATTGAATCTGAATAATTCAAAAGCGATGGTTTAACACCAATTGTTAATAATCGAAAAGGTAACATCCTCACACTTTCCTTCCACTTGGGTGAGGAGAAAAAAATGGTGGAAATTAAGGTGTGGATGTCACTCCACTGAAATTTTCTTTTGTTCCTCTTTGGATTAGTTAGCACAATATTTGTAAGTGGAGTGCACAATATTGAGCACGAATTGGAACCACGAGACACCAACATTGAATTATTTTGTCACAAAAACGTTAGTGGAAACATATAGTGTAAATGAATTATTATAAGAATTTTCCTTTGACTACAATGAGAAAGTATGCCATTTCTCCTCTTTCAACAACCCTTTATCATCATTAAATGTAACTTTTGCTTTTGGCTATGAAATGTTTTTTTTTTCCTTTTTTATGCATCGAAGAGGGCAAATTTTTATGATATTGACTTTTTTAAGGAATTTAATTTCGCGGTGGATTTTGTCTTTTCTATCTAGGACTGTGTTCCAAAGATGAATTGCGTGGCACCGATGCAATTTTAGAGATTTCTTTGCTGTTTGTTGTGGATAGAACTATACTTTTAGTAATGCATGAATTTTTATTTTTTTTATGATTTTCATATTTGATAATTATACTTCTAGTTTTGCATTGTTTTAATACATTGTAACTAACAGTAAAGACTATTTTATCATTTTTCAAATGATTCCATTGTGTGCATTGTAATCGAAATTGATAATTAACATCTACAATTTTTTTATTTTAAATTAAATTAATTTATAAATCATTATTAAAAATTCACTGAACTGAAATTACATACGAAGATGTCAAAAAAGAAACATAATTCATGAGTTTATAATCTTATCTTATTCGGATCCACTTTCAAAATAATTTGTGAGATCTACTTTTATTCAATGAGTTGGATTCGATTTAAGTGAAGAGGTCCAAGTCAGCTCATTATTTTTTTTTTTAATTTCAGAGAAACTTTTGAGTTTTTCTCACTCAACCTTTCTCTCTTTTTTCCTCACTCACTAAAAAACGGTGCTCTTATTCTTGTTCTCTTTGAACCAGAACCTGAGTTAGGGCCTAAGCAAGATCCTCTCCTTCAGCGTAAATATAACTCAAATCCAAGTCTCTTTCTATTTTTATTTTCTGTTATGAAGCTTTGGTTCCATGTCAATCTTAATTATGGTCTCGATTTCATCTCCCTTGTTCTGTTAGCCAGCTCCGTAAGCTGGAATCGTGTTATGGTGCTCTTCTTTTGGGACATGTTCTTGTTGGATTAGTATTTGTATAGGTAAGGGAAGTTAGAGCTTTTCACGTTTTCAAGGTATATTGTTTTTAGTTTTGTTTCATGTTTAAAATGCTTGGATGATGATTGTGATACTGCTATAATATGATATATGTGGTTTTCTAGCTGGATTTCTGATGTTGCATACATGAGTAAGAAAGAAACTGCTATTCTCGCTCAAGCGAGAATCCTCTAGCCTAAGCGAGGAAGTCTAACTTGAGCGAGAACTTGCAAATGTGCATTGTGCTTGTTTTTCAAGTTTTCGCCTAGGCGAGAAGGTTTTGGCTTAAGCGAAGGGACCATGTCGCTTGAGCGAGACCTTCTAACTTAAGCAAAAATGAGACAGATTGGTTTTAAACTCTCTGATTTCACTTGTAGTTGATTGAATTACTCTTAGAAGCATGAACCTGTGATAATGCATGTATGATGAGATATGTTGAACTGAAATTGGTTGTGCTTGGTCTGAAATGATAATGGATGCGTGAGAATATGTATGTGATATGTGCTTGACGTAATTCCATAAGTCTCTTGAGGAAAACTTTATGGTGATATTATTGTAGTGTATGTAATGAAATAAAGATTAAAGTAAGGTTTCATCCTAACACTCTAATGTATCAGTCAGACTCACTTAGAGTATACTAGTTCAAGTGGTGAAAGTAGCAGAAGGTCCTAATCTTTGGTAGCATAATGACCTTAGATGATCATGGATTAATCTAGTGTATGGTAGGGTGAAACCAATTGATAATGGCTCTACAGAGTAGTAGAGGCCACCACAAGTGCAAGCAACCAGTGAATTCGATTGCATTACATGTATTCGGATAATTGAGTTAGAGGGTCTTTGAAATTGTTTGTTATCATATGTTGCTTGAGTGTACTAATATGCTCATTTATTTATATGTGAAAAAATATTTTTCTCTAGCTTACTCTTTCTCTGCTTGTGTTATATTTTCTTGTGGTGTTTTTCCTATTTGCAATGATCACCAATTTTGGTGTGAGTAGATGTGAAAACTTCTGGTGATCGTGCGGATGGTGGGAATGCAACTGTTTAGACTAGACTTTGTGGTGATTGCTCTTTTGAGAATCCTTTTGAAGAACAATTTTAATTGTAATTCTTTGCTTTGTTGAGCAATCCTTTTGTCAAACTATTTCATGTTTAAGTTCTGTTTATGATATTGGTACTCTTGCTTTAATATATTTTGGATAATTGTAAAAGGTCAATTCCTATATACGTTATGTCGCGTACTCTACTTTATATTATGATTATGTTATATTTTGTTTATTAGAATTATTCTATTAAATTGTTTGTCACATAATTTACCATTGCTTTTGTTAATTTTGATATTTTCTAATTTTTTTAATAACAACATTAAAGAAATTAATTAAAAATTAAGCAAAGTTGTATTTTTTTTTACCCAAAAAATTCTCTATGTTCTTCATTTACATATAAATTACACAAAAATAGAAAAGCTTTTCTAAATCAAATAAATTCTAATTATTCTATAATTGATTAAAAAGATATTTTGGAAGAAAGTTTGTGAATAGGCAAAATTAATGAATGAGATAAGAATAAAATATTGCACATCATGTGACTAAGAGAAACACATGCAAACAAACAAATGACTGAAACCAAACAAACACAGTGCACATATATTTTTGTGTGTTGTTGAATGTTCTTAAATCTTGAACACTTTACTTGGACTCAACATCATTATGTTTGTTAATATTTTATATTATTTATTGGTAGAAGATGATGAACTACCCAAATGAGCCTACAGATTCAACTAATCTGATAAAAATGCCAATTCTGACTTTATTATTTGTCTCTTTTGATGCATTCAATTTACTTTACACCTCTTTCTTTCTAGGAAACTACAACTATAGATAACTTCAATCAACCACTTCACCATAAAAAGATTCAATAACTATAAAGATTCACTAACTACAACATTATCCAATGAATCAAGATTTTTTTAAAATATTTTTTATTATATCTTTACGATATATTAATTTTAATACATTCAATTTTTTAATATATTTTGTAATATTAAAAAGGTATGTATCAGAATATTTTATAAACATAATAGACGGGACGATATTAAAGATCAAGAATATTTAAATTCCTCTTATAACATTTTTTCATGTATCAAATCTCATAGATTGAAAACTCTTACTCAATCTTTGTATCCATGTTTAAAGCAAAAATTAATATTGAAGGTATTTCATTCTTATTCAGGAATTCCACGCATTTAATACGAAGGATATATGTTTTAATAAATCAAGTAAGTTTAATTAATAATTTTAAAAAATATACATACATACATACATGACAAAAAAAATATTTCAACCATTGACACAACATGTCTTGGACATTCTTTTAATAGTAGTGATGCATATATTATATTATAACTGTGAATTCACAAAATCTATTCCAATTAACAATATAATTTCTATTATACAATGATTATACTAAAGAAAAATGATGTTAACAACAATTTTTTAAATTCAATGATAGAAGATATTTTTATAATATACTATATATGATCACAATTTTAATGATTAATTTTAGTATAACCTATTTATAAGAAAATATTTTATGGCCCAAATTGTACTCTTATTTGATAAAGAAAAAGTCAACCCCATTATCATTTGAGGCAATGACGTTGACCTTACATTTCTCAATTTTTATATCTCCTATGGTTCAAATGAAAACAACCTCTCGCCGCCCAAAAAACAAGTAGTGCATATAAATTCAAATCAGATTTATAAAAAGCAATTTACTGATAAAAAAGCATTAATTTGGGCAACTATTTGTCAATTATTCATTTTTCTTTTGTTTTTTTTAACAATTTTCAGTCATGAGAATGGGACTCTCTTGTCGGCAGGAAATTATTTAATAATCACTAAAGTCATTTAGAAATACTTCTATTAGACAAAAATATTAAAAAAATATAATTACGACAAATAAATTTTACCATCCAAAGTTGATATATGAAGCAAAAAATCAATCCAAAATTTAAAATTAGCCAACTTTTTTTTTTTCTAGAAACATGACTAGACTCCTTTCAAAATTAACAAGGTGGGGGCAAAACATGATCTCAAAATTTGTCTTCCACATTAGGAAAACGATGGTTCCTGTGGCAGCAGTTTGTTGAACTCTGAATCTGGATAAACAAAAAAAATGAGTGATTATTTTCACATAATTCAACCGTAGAATGCTTTTATTTTGTTCTTATTCCGACCGACCCAAGTTGGTCTAGGATTGTTAGGAACAATTAATGTATTTCTGATTTATTATCCGTTTTGAATTATAAAGTTTTGTTACGGTTTTATCCGTTAAAAGATGCTTCAAGAATGAGAGAGAAGTATTTAAACTGCACAAGCGATGTAAAATTTAGGTTTAATTAGTCGAATGGTACCAACTTTCATTCGGATGTGTTAGTTTGATATCCACTTTTAAAAATGTGTAATTTGTATCCCAACTTTTGAAAAAAAATCTCAATTAAGTCCCAATTAAAAATATGAGTATTATTGAAAAGGTTATACTCATACTTTTTATTGGAAATGACGTTATAATATATTATATTTTTATAATTGTTAACTCATGTTTTGTTATTCATGACTTTTATCATTAAATTTTGTTCTGAAAGGAACCTAATTATTAAAACACTTTTTCAAAAGTTAGGATGCAATTAACATCTTTTTAAAAACAGGTACTAAACTGATACATATGAACGAAAGTGGATACCATCCCACTGATTAAACCTAAAATTTATTGGCTATACTGAATAGTTCTTCTATTTCTTTGCTGTGGAAAAGTTAATAAGGTATTTGGTGAAGGCAAAGGGACCAGCATGTTCATTAGATAACAGAAAGAAAGTTATCTTCTTTTTTCTGTGATGGAAGCTGCCGCCGAAACAGACATGACTTGTTTACAATTTTCGATCACTGTTACTAAACAAAAGCAGCAGCCACTATAAGTTGCTATGGTTGGTTCACTTTTTGTTGCAACTGGCTTCAGTGTTTCGAATGTTTTCTCACTCAAAACATTCTAGACCATGCTTACCAGAGAAGAACATCATATGTTTTTGTTAATTTTATTGTGTTATATCACGTTGTTTTTAGTCTAATAGAACAGTTTAATAAAACTCACATTATTGTAAATGTTTATCTGGTTGTGGGCAGAAATATATATTTCTAAAACAAATTTAATTTTGTATTCCTATAACTTATTATTAAAACTATGGATTTTAACTTTTGTGTCTTTACAATATATTTCAATAAAAAAAAGTCTTACAAAATTGAAATTCTAATCTTATGATGGAATGTTTAGTCCTACAATAATAAAAATGCTAATGCTATGTTTAAAATAGATTTGGGTATGCTAATGAAGGACTCAACTTTAAAAGAATACAAATTTGTTTAAACATTTGATAAAAAGTTGAATTCATAATACATTAGAGGTAGAACTTTATCATGATAGATAATAGTACTTTGGTGCCATTTAAAAGTTTTTGTTCGAAAAAAAAATTAAGAAATATAATATATATTCTTTTTTTTACTTTAAAGTATCTAATAGAATGATTTTGTTTCATTTGGGCAGTATTTTGTTGACTTTATTTCAATCACTTGTCGCTTGATTATTTTAAACCCCTGCACAATTATGAATCTTACTTTTCATCATAGATATTGCTTTGACAAAATCATAATCTCATTCTATCAAGGTATGTTATTCTCATTTTCTTTCTATTCTATTGCTTTAATTACTTTCTCAATAGAATTTTATTTTTCCTTGTTATCTTATCTTGTACTGCAATAATAGGTAGCTATTGCGCCGAGACTGTGAATGTTTTTCAGTACAAAACTAAATGATAACAAAAACCAAACCTCGTCAACAGTGACAATTAAGAACCAAGGTGGATCATCATATATCTGCACATAAATTCACTTTTCACTCCAACAAGCAAAAGTACCAATTAAATACAAGGATTTTTTTATTTTTGAAAATTTAAACAATGAAGTTAGAGTTGAGATTCTCTATTGATTTTTTAGACACTGTCCTCTGCTAAACATTAAAAATATACTGTATTAATATTTAAAATATCTTTTTAATATATTTTAAAACGTCAAAATTAGTGATAATCAATATATTATAAAAAAACAGTCCTCTGCTAAACATTAAAAATATACTGTATTAGTATTTAAAATATCTTTTTAATATATTTTAAAACGTCAAAATTAGTGATAATTAATATATTATAGAAACACAGAAACACAGAAAAATAATAGTACAAAAAAACTAACAGAGAATCCAAATTCATAAATTACACATACACAAATGCCTAGGCATGTGTTTGTGTACTTGTTGCTTCATTGTGAAAATAAGACATCAAAATAAAGTGAAAATAAGACATCAAAACAAATAAAACTGTTTTCCTGATAATGACGGTAAATGACTAATTTGGATATAAATTGCTTTAATTTTGACTATATGTAATACTTTTGAGGCATTCACAAGTTAATGAATATTCATGGGACCAGACCCATATCATTTGCGAAATGGACTAAAGAACAAGCATTTGACATGTAATTGACTCAGCATTTCCTGTATTGACTCTGTAACACATTCATTTACACAAATCCTATTTTTTCACCATGAAAGAAAAAAAGGAAAGAAAATCTCTAAGATCTACTTTTGTTCCCGCATCTTCAAACTATATGTCAAAGGGTCCAATCCAAGACTACCTGTGTCTTGGGTTTGAACTACGGAGAGTCACACCATGCAAAAATTTTGTATATCCAAGTAAGTTAAGCTTTCCATCACTATTTCTTATCCAGTCTTTCAGAATTGAATAAGCTGAAGGCCCAAGATTCAACTCCTGTTGCCATAAAGAAAAAAATATAAAAACACAGATAAGCATTGCAAAACAACATACCAATTCATATATGTGGTAGAATAAGAAATAATTACTCTGGCCAATTCTTCAACAGATATCAGACGGTTGCCTTCTGCCTCAAAGTGTTCAAATGCAGCTGAGGCAATGTCTTCCCACCTCTCATGTGCTTCCAATTGGTATGTGCTGATTGCAGCTGCACAAAATTCTTCGAAGTCCATCTTTCTATAGGCAAGTGGCTCCATCTATGCAATCATTCAGACAAGAAAAATATAAGCTGTTTGAACAAGATGGGTATGTAGCATGAATACTGACACGGACACAGACATCGACACTACACATGTAGTCTCCAAAATGTAAGACACAGGGACACGAATCAATATATTAGATCATTATGTATTTACATCCTCAAAATCATCTATAAACAAGACTAGTCAAATATAATAATCAAAACACATCGTCAGCTAACACAAAAATAAATTTAATCTATCTATCTAATATAAAAAAGCGAAAAGTAGTGATCATATAAGATTTGTTTCTTATTTCTATAATCATAATAGAAACTTATGTAATAAATTTACAAGTTTATGGTTTTTAAGAAAATAATTATATTTGTGGTTATTAACATTGTATTGGAGGTATGTCAAAAAAAAAAATGTCTTTCAAATTAGACAATTCACCGATATGTGTATCGTATGCATGTCGGTGTTATGTCGGACATGGGGACACACAATTTATGAGGCGTGTCCGAGCTTTATAGGGAAATAGTGTGGACTTCAGCACTGATACTAGAAATGGACTGAACAGTTAACAATCTAAGGTGCTATGAATAAAAAGAAAATTTTGAAAATTGTATGGTCAATAAATTATCTGGAAAATATAATGGCGTGTAAGGTCCAACATGCCAAAGATATTTTCTCAATACAACTAAAGAATAATGGCTCACCGCATTTATGATCTCAAGAACCCTTGACTCCCTCATTGCATCAGTTGCATTCTGTACAAGAGCCTGCAAAGTTTGCTTTGAAGGTGTGAATCATGGAGATTAATGGATTCTAAATAAAGGACAAGAAAACAACCAACCAAAACCCTTCAGAGTAGGAAAAACACGTTCATTTCCACAAAAATATAAACAAGAAAAAAAAGGCAAGCTGCGCTGTGAAAATGACAGTTTTCTAACACCTCTGTGTCCTCCACGCCATACAAAATGAAAAAGTTCATTTTATGAACCATATAAACATAAATTCTAAAGGATTTTATTAGGGAATGGGTAGAAAACCATTTTGAAATTGTCAAGGGAGATGAGTCCGTCTCTATTTGGTTCCAACAATCTGAATTGCGCCCTAAGGTAGGGCAATTCATCCTCCGGCAAGGCTTTTGAAAGTGCCTAGACAAAACAAGTCACAAGATTAGTTAAAATACAGGGCAGAAAAATATTCAATAGACAATAACCTGATGTCAGAACTGGCAAAAAGAATGCTAAACAATGTTTCTTAAAAAGAAGTCCATTGATGATACTTTATGGCAAATAATAAAAACACACCTTGAGTTTCCCATAAAGCATTTTTTATCAACATCATAATTCACAATAGACCATAAACAGCACAAATTTTCTTTTCATTTCTTACTTTAAAATGAACATTACACCACCCCGAAACATCATGATTATAGATGCGAGAGGTGAAAATATCACCACGAAGGAAAATGTATGTGATATCAGTTGAGGGGTGAAGTATTGCCAGTAAAATTAGAAGAAGAAAAAAAAGCTACAAGCATGCATAAATTCAGCAAGGCATTTGCGAGAGATAGTAGTAGGTAAAAAATATGAAGATAGAAGTAAGCATTCACATAAAGTAAGACACTGAAAGTTAAACTCTGCATTCAAGGAAAATGAACTAAATAATACCTTCACTGCTGCACGTTTGAGTGGTGTTGCAAGAAGATAAGCCTTCACTAGTTTATAAACTAATATATCTAAAGGGAGTGGTCGGTTGTCATCCCTCAACCAAGGATGACCTGCATGTGCAGAAGTATGCAGTAATTAGTTTAACAGATTCCAAAGTTTACAAAGTAGAACCTGCTTTCAAACACTTAAATACTCTCAAACATACCAACTCAATGTGGGATTTAGACATCATTACAAAATACTCAAGTCCCTATCATCAAGATAAGAATCTCATAATGATTAACACGGAATGTTAAAGAGTTGAACTGATAAGAGAACTTACTTAGAGCTTGGACAGCTGTCATTCTTTTCCTGTAGTCCTTGTTTAGAAGCCGTTTCACAAAGTCCTTAGCTTCTGCAGTGGAAGTAGGCCAAGGTAAATCATCAAAGTTAGGATCAGCTCTGAGCACTGCACGAAAAATTCCAGATTCTGTTCGTGCCCAGAAAGGTCGACTTCCACATAATAAGATATAGGTAATAACACCGATACTCCATATATCGGCTTCCAGACTATACGACCGGTGAAGGACCTCCGGTGCAACATAATACGCACTCCCAACAATGTCATTCAGCCTTTCATCTGTATACACATGAAGGGAAAAATTAAGAAGGATGGTCTTAATCACAAATATTGGACCAAAGAGCATTATGCAGAAGGTAAGCAGCAGCATTGAAGTGTGAATTTCTAGTAGCTAGCTGTTTGTTTAATACTTTGTTAATAAGAGAGTCTGCTTTGGAAGTAAAAGAAAAATAAAATATAGAATCACTCTAATAATTACCGGGCCGGATGAAGTCAGATAGACCAAAATCAATAAGCTTGATGTCGGCATCTTCACTTCTCGAAGTGAAGAGGAAATTCTGTAAAAGGAAGTCCGACAAAGAATGGACAGCATTATTGATACTCTTATTCTTACATAAGTAGTCATCATGATACAAAAACAGACCTACATGTTATCTTTAAAAATTATTATGTGGATGAAATTCAAAGCACAAACCTCAGGTTTAAGGTCACGGTGCACAACACCTTGAAGATGACAAAAAGCAACTACACTTAGAATCTGCAAAACTATAACCTTGGCATCCTCCTCTGAATATTTTCCTCCCCTAATTTGATAGTAAGCATTATTCAATAAGTAAAAATATTATACCGAGTTCAAAATAAAAAAGACAAGAAAAGGCTAACCTTGACAAAATTCTGTCAAGAAGCTCCCCACCTTCACACAATCTGGTAAGAAAGCAGAAAAGGTCACTGTATGTTGAAGTTACAGTTCTAAGATGCAAACCCCCTAACAGTTAAACAACTTTGCAAATATTCCTCAATGAAATATATGTCGTGCAGAAACTTAGAAACAAGGTAACATATTACATACATGCAGTTGAACTTGTTTAAACCCTTTGGAACAGGCAAAAGAATGAACAAAAGAAATGAGAACCAGAAGTGAGAAATTGCATATTAATTGTAGTCCCAATGGGAAAATTATCCGTACAAAAACAACAATGCCTTTTATAGTTCAAAGTAACTGCTCATTAACCAAATGTATAAAGGAAACAATAATGATTCAGTTCCATAGCAATCTTGACACCAAATTCTAATTATAGATGATAATAAATCACAAAAACAGAACAGTCAAGCTTTACCCACAATGTGAGGTTGGTTATATGGATCAAAAACACACCACACAGTTCTATCATAAATCATACATTAAATGGTAATTAATACAATAATAAAAAACATACTCCATAACTATGTACACATTGTTGGCATCTTCAAAAGCATCATGATATTTGACAAGATGTTCATGGCCAGATAGAGCTTTTAATATCTTCACCTCTCTGCGAACATCCTCAATTGCTATTGCAGTTGTCATCTGCTGAATAAATTTTATTAAGACTAGAAATGGTATAGAAATGCAAGTGCAAAGAATAATAATTTAATTATAAGGTGATACAATATAACCTCTGCTTCTTTTCCTCTTTTAAAAATCTAATGAAACTATGAGGGACAAAGGATGGATTGGAAGATAATATTATGCAGACTCCTTTTTTGGACTAAAATATTGGCTTGGGCACGTGCAAACATACCATAAACTTCAAATAATCAATTTCCTATACATACAATAATTGAATTATTTGTAAAATATGAGTGCAAGCTGCTGACCTGCTTTAACTTACCCCTCCCAAGGTCCCTTAATATAGCCAGCTGAACCAGTTTTTTGGCAAGTATTAGAGTTACTACTAGGATAGCAATATGTATTAATTCATGTCTGAGAATGAATCTTTCCACTTAAAGTAGTAAACTAAGTGAAAATGCAATCCAATAAGGAGAAAGATATTGCAGCAGCATAGTGAGAATATATGAACTAGAGAGGCAACTGGGCTATCCATATGGAATGCAGACAACTATCATGTTTTGTACATTAACTAGTGATTATCAGCATTAGTCTACTGGACATACATTGAGTTCATTACTTCTATTTTTATGGTTCTTCACATTCTTTAAAGTGAATTTTCTTGGTTGGCATGTGTGTGCAACACAATTTCAAGCACACACTGTCAGCATGTTTGGACCCACATTCATATGAGAAAAAATGTGGATCCACCTTATGCTATTATGTTGCTTTAGTGTTAATGTGGATAGGTGATGTAATTCCATATGCTGTATGCATTAAAAATCACTCCATTAATAGAAAAAAACACAGTCAGGTAATAAACTACAAAACTGCAACAAAGTGACTAACTCAACCTCAAATAGGGACAAGTAGAAAGATGTTATAAAAACTAAATGCAACCGAATGAGATTCTAAAACTTGGCACCATAAAATGACCGAGCCGTTACCCAAGAGAATGGAGTATTGTGATAAATAAGACATGACGGTACGGTTACCAAACAGAGAGTATACGCCAATGCCTCACACATGCAAGACAATTTTAGCTTCCAAAACTGCCAACAACGTGGCTAACCGAACCTCAAATGGCGACAAAGAGACACGCGCTTTTAACACTAAATGCGGCTAACCGGACCTCAAATGGCGACAAAGAGACACGTGCTTTTAACACTAAATGCGGCTGGAAGTTACAAACATTCTAAAACTAGAAATTATAATAAAATGAATAAGCCGTTACCCAAGAGATCGGAGTATCCAAAACCGCCGACAAAGTAACTAACCCCACCTCAGATAGCGACAAATAGAAACATTTTGAACACTAAATGCAACCGGTTACAATTATTCGGAAACTTGCAACTGGATGCGGCTGGAAGTTACAAACATTCTAAAACTAGAAATTATAATAAAATGAATAAGCCGTTACCCAAGAGATCGGAGTATCCAAAACCGCCGACAAAGTAACTAACCCCACCTCAGATAGCGACAAATAGAAACATTTTGAACACTAAATGCAACCGGTTACAATTATTCGGAAACTTGCAACCATAAAATGACTGCACCCTTACGCAAGAGAACACAATACTGTAATAAATATGCCAAGCCAATGGTTCACACACACAAGAAATGACTGAGCCTTTAACCAAGAGAACAGAGTATTGAATAGGACAATGCCTCAGGCATATAATACATTTATAGCTTCCAAAACCTCCAACAAAGTGGCTAACTCTACCTAGAATGGGACAAGGAGAAACACACTTCTAACACTAAATGTAACAGGAAGTTATAAATCTTCTGAAACTTGGCATCGCAAAATGACTGAGCCGTTACCCAAGAGATCGGATTATTGTAATATGCCAATGCCCCATGCATGTAAGACAATTCTAGCATCCAAAATCCCCAACAAAGTTACTAACCCTACCTCAAATAATGACAATGAGAAACATGAGTTTAACACTAATTGCAACTGGAAGCTACAAAGATTCCAAAACTCAGCACAATAAAATGACTGGGCCATTGTCCAAGAGAACAGAGTATTGTAATATACCAATGCCTCACACATGTAAGACAAGTTCAGCTTCCAAAAGTATCAACAATGGTTAGCATCAAACAATATGAAAATGGATAATTATTTCGACAATTAGCTAACGAACATACCCTATATGATTGAAAAGAATAAAAAAATAACAGAATGGATAGTCATTTCAACAATCAACGAAACAATCAATATGATCAAAACTTCAATTCAACTGCAACAAGGGCAAGCTGCATGCATTTACATGATAGTATTTCTTATTAAACAACTTATTCTAGCACAATCAAACAAAGAGACCATCATTTACCACCTTGGTTACACTACCAATTTTCCAAATATCTTTTTTAAATATACTATACCACATGATATGAAGTAAAAAACCTATTCTCAGTTCAACCAGGCAAGTTAAGAAATGCCTTGCCATGTAAACTTACAGCTGACAACAAGGTAAAACCAAGTCAAATGTCATGTCAATTCCAACTACATAAGAGGTTTTTTTTTCTTTTAAATTATACAGTTCATTCAGTAAAATCCAAATGACTCTGGCCACAGAACAGTGAAGTTAAAATTCGAAATGAAGCTACAAACAAAGAAAACAAGACAATGTCCCAGAACCATGTATTTGTCGGGTAACATTTCCAAGTACAAACTACAAATCTAAAAACCCCAGTCCGTAAAAAAACTGTGTCAGACAAATTCCCAATCATTCCTTAGTCCCACTTACAGAATCTCGCAGAGCGTTCAATCAAACAACAGAGATCAAACCCCGAATCGTCCAAATCCAAATGCTATCATAATTCATAACAACAAAAAAAAACACCCAAAAAGCAAGAGCAGACAAAGCAATGATCAAAATAACAAAAAATACCACAGAAAATTGAAACTCAAGTACAACCAACAAACTCAAATATCTCAAAACAAATTAACAAAAAAAGAAACGAGAAGACATTGGACTGAAATTATACCTTCGCCTTGGAAATGATCTTAACAGCAACAGGATGGTCTTTGAGTTCTCCCTTCTTCCCCTTAGCATAACAAGTATGACCAAAATGCCCTCGACCCACTTCTTTCCCAATTTCATATTTCGCCCCAAAATTCTTACCATACCCAAAGCTCTTATCCAGCGACTGTTCCGTCGCCACCGCCCCCGCCGCTTCTTCCTCCGGGATCGGCCCCTCTTTTGGCGTCTTTGCGTGCCCGAGCCGCTTCGCCAGCGACGCCCTTATGTGCTTCGCTGGCGACGGAGGCGCGAACGTCCGCCGAAAAAATCTCCTCGGCGTGCCTCTGGCCGGGGACGGCGTCACGCCACCGTGTGGGTATGGACTGGGCCAGGGACTCGCCCGCGCCGGCGTTCCCTTCACCGGCAGCGGAGAGAGCGGGACGTCAGCGGATCCAGCCACCGCCACAGCGGTGTCGACTGTGGCTCCCTCTGCGGCTGTAGCCTCATTTTCCGACGTGAGATTGGACTTGCCGTAGCACTGACCCATGTGGACGTCAGCACATCGGAGGGCCTCACGCGGCGGGAAGTGGGACGAATCTGGTCAGATGAGAAAACGATAAAATGAGAGAATTTGAGTCAGGTAGAGAGAGATTGAGAGAATGGGTTTAGAGAGAGAAAGCAAGACAGTGCGCGACAGAGACAGACAGACACCGAGAAAGCATGGACAACGTCTGTTAACAAACAGAGAAAGCCGTGTGTTTGTGTTTGTGCTTGTGTATGTGACTGTCACTGTTGCATAAGGTTTACGGGTTCCGATAATCTGCTCCGCGGTGCACGCTGCACTTTTCTGCTACCATGACGTGGCCACCTACTAACACAACACCCTTTACTACATTTCTTTCATTACTTAAGAACTACTTAATCGGAATAAAACTCATAAAATAAATATAAAATTCACAAATTTAATATTTTGTTTAGGAAATCCTATGGTTAGCTCTAGGAATAAATTTTGTTTATGTTTATTATTATAAATGTTGTTTTTTTTTCTGTAAAAATTATTATTATGTTAATTCGACTGCATAACTAAATTTTTTCAGCATCGTGGTGGATGTGAAGGAGTATGAAGTGTTGTGTACCCTCCATGCGTGTGATAATTTTTGTCTTGGGAGTTTTTGTTTTGTCTTTAGCTACTTTATTTATATATTAATGTCTCTTGTAACTTTTGTTGCCGTTATTAGTAATTTTCAAATGAGGAAGCATGCGTTCCATTTTTTAAAGAAAAAAAAAAATCAAAGGAAGACTCTTATTAGACTATAGATAATAGAGGCTGATATTGGAAAAATATCAGGGAGATTCTCTTATTTTAATCACTCACTTCACCTAAACTTTGTCGATTTATAATTCTATTAAATAAAAACGAATAATGTTTTAATAGAATAACTACTGAAATATGTTTAAATTAAGTCTATTTAATTGTGAAGTAAATTCAAATATAAGAAAATATAACTGTTTTATCAATTACTCAATTGATTTATTCTTTAGTTTTCAAATAAAAGCTGACCAAAATATCAAACTTAAAAAAGTATATGAGGAGGTGGGTGTTCTGTGTTGTTCAAGCATCAGTTTCAATACTTTTAAACAAACCATCACAGACAAGAAAGTATTTGAAAGATTTACGTATTTTTTTTAATGAAAGTGAAGTATTTGCAGCAATTAGTCTTAACGTATGAAACAACAAATATATAACAAATATGTTATAAATTTATATTTATAAATTTATTCAGGAATTGTGATTTTTTTTTAGCAGTTTTCCCTTTGACAAAAAAACAGTTGCTGAGGAAATTTTCAGTCATGTTTTGATATTTTAAAAGAAAACTAATAATGGATCTAAATTGAAATCATATATAATCTATTTAAACATATAATTACTATGTTTTCATTATAGTAAACTAACTTCATAGTAAGAATATTAAGCGACAAATCTATAAGCATTTATAGGAAAAAAATAAATAATGAATAAGTAAACTGTTTTTTTTTTATTATTATTATATGATTGTTTTTATGAACACTTGTTTTTTATTGTTATCCTTTAAATTGTTTTAAATTAAAATAATTATCTTAACAATTTTATTCTTTATGAGATTGTTTCTTTAAATTTATTATTTTTTATTTAATTTTTTTTTTAAATTTGAATTTTTTTAATTATAAAACTATCTTCAAAATAAATGAAAAGTTACAAAAATTATTTATACTTAACTTTATAATTATAATAATGAAAATAATAATTATAATAATTTTATTATTTTTTATTATCATACAACATTGAACACACGCATATTTATTTTCATTGGTATTTATAACAAGAGACATAAATATTAAATAACCAAACCATCGCATTTGAAGTATATTTATATGGTATGTGTGATTTAATATTTTTGTAAATTAAATTATATTATTGTATGATAAAAGGATTTTTCGATGGGATTATAAAAAGAATTAAAATTGTTTGGATCGAGTTTTTTATAGACTAAAAGGTTGAGCTGAGGTGAAACATAATGGAAGAATTGAAAATTATTAAAAGAAAATGTGAAATAAAAACAGAATTCAGTATTTGAGAAAATTTTCATTTTTGTCTCTTAGAATTAGTTTTGTTCTTCTTCTTCTCATTCCAAAGAAAAATATCTTTCTTTTCCTTTAGAAAAATTGTAGATTCAAACTGGTAAGGACAATAATTTAGTGTCAATCTTGAAGCAAAACTTCTCGAGTAAGTTTTCCCTATCTTGTCGTTTTTTTCATCTCATGCAAGTTTGTATTTTTTTTAGAAATTTGAGTTTTTGTATTTTGAGCTTTGACAATAAATATATATATTTTGAATGTTTTTTATTTTGTGTTTGAAAATTTGAAGTTTTAGTGAAATTTAGGTTGTTTAATGGAATTGGATATATAAATGAAAAATCATCTTGATATTAACGTAGTGGATATTAATGATATGAGGTATTCAAATTTTCCTAAGATGTATATAATTTAGATAATGAAAAAAAATGATAAAAGTTATATACTGAATTTATATATATATATATATATATATATATATATATATATATATATATATATATATATATTAATGTATAAAAGTATCATAGGTTTACATATGGATTAAGTGTCATATGAACATATTCAATATGTTTTTTAAGAAGTTATCAAATCATAAAGAAAATTTGTAAATAAATTGATAATGCTCAAACAAACAAATTTGATAGTGTGTGTTCGGTTATATATATATA
>Ga0214543_1000875_pt1 | contig 55086 bp, 25 predicted proteins | sample CNSS2metaG_FD_160094 | JGI IMG/M metagenome (GOLD analysis project Ga0214543, IMG submission 160094) | Root nodule microbial communities from cowpea collected in UCLA plant growth center, Los Angeles, California, USA - CNSS2 | ecosystem: Host-associated > Plants > Roots > Nodule | place: USA... | reverse complement strand
TATATATATATATATATATTTATTTATATATATATATATATATATATATATATATATATATATATATATATATATATATATATATATATATCGTGTAGTTTAATTATATATGTAAGTCTCGAGGTCATCCATATTAGTTTATTCTAAAATTAAAGTTTTCAAACTATCATGTTAAATCAACAGCAATTATTTACTTCCAAAATTCTGTGAGATATTTTCTTTACTTCCAATAATTCGTGTAAGAAAATGTTAAAGATACATGCAAAATAAAATATTAAAGTTACTAATATATTTCTAAATTTGCCTCATGAAAATGTAAATTTTGAAGGGTAGAGTATAAATAATAATAATTTATTATAAAAATAATAGTTAAGATCTTAACAATCACTTAATATATGCTATAGGTGAATATAATTCTTTATAATTTTAACTATTGATATTTAACTCAAACGTCTTATTATTACTTTTGGTTTTCTAAATTCTGTGAGTTATGTTTTAATTTAGCTAATAAAGAAATAAATTCATGTGAAAAACAGATTTAAAAACATTATTAATTAACATCTACTTAGATCGGTTCATTAAGAAATATATCTTCAGGACAAAAATAATAATAACTAATTCGAAAAAAGTACAAATCCTAACAATCACTTTATATAATTTATATGAGGATATATTTTTAATAAATTATTTTAGATTCATTTTATTTAATTCATTTCTAATAAAAGTTGTGAAGAAAAAATATAAATATTTTATGACTCTTTTTATTGACATACATTACTTTTTAGTTGTATTGACCTGAGTAAATCATCTTTTTTTTTTCCAAATAGATCATTCTATTGTTCAAATACAACTTTCTTTTCGCGAAAGAGTAAATTCTCATCCTGTTTTATATTTTTCTAGAAATAAATTCTTAACAACATTTCTTTATAATTGTATAGATTTATATATTTATTTAAAATAAATTATTTTATTACAAAATTATAATTACTTACAAATTCCTTTGAATACAAATTTAAAAATATATTTAATTTAACATGTGAATTAATTGAGAATAAAAAGTTTAAAGAATGGTTATAATGAATATTCGATCCCAGATTCTTTTTGGTATCAATGACATTTAATGTTTTAAGTTTATTTTAACCATCTTTTTAGAGTATTAAGAAAGTAGAATCCTAACAAATAAAAATATTTATATATTAGTTGATTTTACTAAATTTTGTAGTTTTTTAGATTGCAATTGAATTGAATTTTCTTATTGAACTATATAAATAGATAAAAATCTTTCTTTAACATTCCATCCAATTATACTAGAAAAAATATATTTTACTCACGACGGTCATTGTAACATCCCGTTTTCATAGTTTTTAAACTATTAAACAAAACATTTAAATTTTTGTAATTCAGAAGCGAATGATGACATAGGCCAATACTATGCAATACAGTCATCCTCAAAAATAACCATAAGTACACTGATCAACCTATACTGCCCATACACGACTAAAGGGATTACAAAATACCCGATCAGTCAAGCAAAAGAAAGAAAAGGGTCACATATGCTACTGGTACGTCTAATGCAATCCTCTCACGTCCCGGAGGGTGTATCCTCACCTGCACGTTTATCTGCTCACGCCATCCAAACGAGACTATCATTGCAAAGGTAGAAGACACACACAAACACGCCATAGAAACTAGAAGGGTAAGTTAACTTGAATAAAGAGTAACCATGCAATTTATTTTATGTTAAGGCAGAAAAACAGGATTCATTAAACAGTCTATCAAGAATCATCCAACTAATTCCAACTATAACACCAAACGCCATTCTAGACTCGATATCCGGATTATGTAAGTGGCATTGGAGCTCTTGGTGACTTGCACCTGAGATGGTTCCTAAACTCTGCAGAGTTTTAGGCACAAGGGGTATTCACCCAACCACTCTCAAGGTAAATCCCATCACCTCTATGATGGATCGGAATCATAGACCAGGACCTCCTGCTACTCCCCCCGACGTAATCCATCATACTCTACGTGAGTCTTAATGGTTACTAGGAGCGTCAGGATGTCACCAATCTGAGTCCTCATGCCCCTTACATTCACTAAAACCACATTCCTTAGGACTTCCCTTGAGATCCTAACTCCAACATATTTCCATTCACATCAATTTCGCACTCAATTCCATCACACAGTCTATCGTGCATAAAGATCACATACAAGATCAACTATCATCATTTTAAAGCAATCAACATAGCATCATGTAAGCCAAACAGTGAGAAAGCTAACTTCTGCAGGGGATCTCGCTTAGGCTAGAGAGTCTCGCCTAAGCTAGAGAGTCTATCTCGCTTAGGCGAGTTGATCTCGCCTGGGCGAGACACCATACAGAGGCGAATTACAAATCCTGGGCGAACTCTCGCTCAGGCTAAACTGGCTCGCCTAGACGAGATATTATCTCGCTCAGGCGACCCCAGCTCGCCTAGGCGAGATTTCACACAATAACAGGGGTGAGCTTCTGGTATTTTCGCTCAGGCGAGACCATCTCGCCTAGGCGAAACTACCAGGAAATCATCCCTGTTCTGCACATGCAAGTTCGCTCAAGAACATCCCCCACTCAATTACACACATCAGCAGTCTCAAACACCAATTAAACAAGCAATCATTCGATTAAAACACTCACAAACACAATTCACATCAAAATGAGTTACAGAGTTAGCTTTCCTTACCTTTTTGCCAAGACTTTAATTGGTGGACTCAAGCAGATTTACAAGACAGCAGAGTTTTCAGCTTAACCTAGAGGAATTCATCACAACGACATGGAGAAGAAAAAATTTCGTGATTAGATTCAGAAATCAGCGAGTAACTAGAGGATTCTAGCTGGAACCGAACCCAATTTTAAAAGAAACCTACCTAGGAGAATGGAGGTTTAAGGGAGGGAGTCACTGATGTTCCTGTGGGTCACTCCTTCTTGAATCTGAGTATTGAAAGGATGTATTAGTGAGAAGTGACAGCAGCAAAGAAAAGGGATTAAGAGGTTGCTGGTTGTAGAGGAGTTGAGAAGTGAGGGTAAAAGAAGTAAGGCTTCTGCCTTCAGGAAATTCTTTTTTTAAAAGGGGTATCATAGTCATATTCCTGTGTAATGTAATGACCATAACAATCTACACATGCACACGCAGAAAAAAGTAAGCTAATAATTTTACATAAATTATATCATGAGTGTGATATGTATCAATCAAATTATATGGTCACACGGTAACAAATTACACTTTAAATATATATAAAAAAAAAAAAAAAAAAAAAAATATATATATATAATATATATATATATATATATATATATATATATAATATATATATATATATATATATATATATATATATACTATATTATATATATATATATATATATGAAGAAATTTTGTTTCAACATTTATTTTCCAATTTTCCTTTAAATTAATATCTTTTTAAAATAAAAATAATTATTTTATCAATCTTACTTTATAAGTAATACCTTTTTTAAATTTTACATTTTTTCCGACTTAATCACTTTTTTACATTTAACTACTTTTTAATTATAAAACTATATACAAAATAAACAAAAATGATTTATAATAAAATTACAAAATTTATTTTTATTGTATAATTATTATTATTATAATAAAAATAATTTTATTAACATAAATATACGTGAACACATGTACATATACTTTAACAATTAATTTTAAAGCAAATAGCAGCAACATTGAAATGTACATCTAAAAATTTCCTCGTAAAGATATGAGAATAAAATAAACTAAGGTATGTAATCTTATGGTTTTCTTATAGCGTGTTGGATAGGTTTAACATGTTTTCTTCTACACATTAGATTGATCCTATTGGATGCAAGGTTGAATCATGTGAAAGAAATGTGCTTTGGACCAAATTTTCCATTTGTCTTCTAATGCAAGACTTGTAAATTTATTTTAATCATTTGCCTAATTAATATATATATTTTATAAACACAATATAAATTTGACTACAATAAATTTATACAAAAGAAACTAAAAGACACTTCAATTGATTTAAAACTTTATGACAATAAATTTTTTAATTATATGTTATTCATTTTATTATTTTTATTAAATGTGAAAATTTCACATTAAATCTGCAACAAAAACAAGGTAATGTCTGTCTAAGTTTTCATTTGATAAAAGAGCTATCAGTCAGAAAGATTAAAAGAGAAAATATAAAGTTGTTTCTTTCAACATTGTGATAAATTTATCAATTAGATTCTGATATTTACCGGACCACATGATTAAGTGTTTTTTGTTATGTCATTCATGTTATGTAACATATTTTCTTATCTGATGGTTATTTAGGTTTTCCGCTATGAATTTCTCATAACAAAACAAATCTTGGTTGCCTATTAATCTAATTAATTTAGGGTTAAATATGATTTTGTTTCTTAACTATCACAAAAATTTAAAATTAGATTTTTTTTTTAAACTTTTAATTAATTTAGTCATTCATATTTTGAAATACGTAGATCTAATCTTTTAATTCCATTTTTCCAATTTTGTTAAATTTATTTTATGTTTCAAACGCATTTGAAGATTATATTTGAGTTGTTTATACTATTTGATACATTTTCGTTTTAATGTTAAGTCAAATATTATTATCAAACGCGTTTGAAATGTCAAATAAACCTAATAAAATTTGGTTAAAAAGACTAAATTCACATATTTCGAAAGATGAAGATTAAATTAATCTAAAATTTTGAAAAAAGACTAATTCCAAATTTCACGAAAAATTAAAGAAAAAAAAACATTTAACCTATTAATTTATACTCCCACAAACAGTTAAATAGGACTAACCTATCAAACGTAAAATAATATTATTTATATAGTTTATCCCTCAAACAACAAACAGAAATACACAGCAATCACAAATAGATAAACAATCCAACACACCCCATATAAATGCTTCTCCAAACCAAGGAGAAAATTAGCAATACAAAACTACTTAATTCAGTGTCTTTCTATATCTGTTGTAGATCCATCACAACTGTGATTCCTCCCTGATCTTTCCCTGTTACTAACCATCCTATGGAAAGATCCAATTCTCAAACCTGAACACCCCACCTTCTCCATTTCAGTTCCATCTTGCACCTCACCACCATCCACAACAGGTGGTGCTGTGGGTTGGACTTGCTGGATCCTTGTGCCTAAATCACCATCTTCTTCTTCTGGTGCCACCTTTGGATCAACCACAGTGCGGCAAATTGGGCATGTGGAGTTACAATTAAACCATTTATCAACACAATCAACATGAAAAATGTGCTTACAATTTGGTAGCACTCTGATAATTGCATCCTTAGTAACAGTGGCTAGGCAAACCGAACACTCTATCACTTCACCTTGCTTGAACTGTTCCGTTTGGTTGTACAAAAGTTTAGGCAGAGAGGCTATGATGGAAGTTTGAAGTCCAGGGTTGCGTGCCTCCACAGAACTCACATCAATCGGTGCAATCTGGGTGGTGATCTGGTGAAGAAGCTCGTTTTGGCGTCTCCTTCGTTGCCGTATGATGAAATATTTCATACTAAAATGGAAGATGATGATTATTGAGATCATACCAAATAAAGAGATAGCTGCTGCTAGCATCACCTTTAGGCCTATACTAAGTGATTCTTCATCTTCATGCTTGTCTTTGGAACCCATGCTTCTTTGATTTCAATGGTTTGGGTTAATTGATGGTGTTTATACGGAACACATTCCACGGCTTCAAAATGAAATGACTGGTGAGAAAAAATAAACTTTGAAACACGAAAAGTAGAACCATTTCCTTTGAATCTTAAATTTGTCTCTGTCAATCTTATTGACTTTGGCGCAACAAATTGTTTTCTTGGGTGTTTGGAGTAATTGATCTATAGGGACAACGGTAGACTTCTAACTACATTAAACGCTAAATTTCAATCAAGAAATTTATTTAGTTTTTGAGTTGTTCTTCACTTTAGAAAAAACTGCTTATGTGTATTAATTGAAAAGTTAGATTCCTATTAAAGTAATGGTTAACCTTAATAGTTGTCCTCTGATGAAATCTTAATTAAATAGTTGACATTTAGTGTACTTTTTAGTAAAAAGAATAATATTTTAATTATCATCGATATTTTTTGTTTAGAAGCAAAAGTTGAATTTAAATTAAGATCATAAATTAGATTATCAGCAAGACGGGTAAGTTCTTACGCATCAAAATATATATTAAGTAACTTGTAATCAACAACTCACTTAAAAAAAATGAAATTCTCTATTTTACTTGAAATTATATGTTCTAACTATAATTAAAATATATTTTATAGACGCACTAACTTTTAATGATTGGAAATTTATCAGAATTAAATGCAAACAATTCAAACATAGAAGGCCAAATTATGATAATTAAGTGGAACAATCAGTTGAAGTATCAAATCACGCGTGGTTTAAAGTATAGCAGAAAAAGTATAATTAAATATAAAAAATATACAGATAATTAAGATTTAAAGAAAGAACGAATGAGTTTTATTTTGAGTATAACTTGACTTTTTTAATTTTGGGTAGAATATTGAAAACTATAAAAAACAACCACAAAAATAAACTTACTTCATTTAAAATTAAATAAAGAAAGTTAACCGAGCAAAATCAATTAGAAGACAAATATGATATTTCAAAATAGAAATCTATGAAATGAGGATTTGTTATATTTAAAACTGAAGCTAATTAATGGTAAAGCATGAGAAGAAAAAAAAGTTTGAGAATAAAGGGTGTAATGTGATGTCTGTTTCTAGGGCCACTTAAGCAATGTAGAAAACAGAAATTTCAATGTGAGAGTTGTAAAAGAGATAACCTTCTTAAGAAAGTAGTGCACAAAGTATTCTACGTTGAAAAAAAAATTTGATAGTATCACCATTAAGTCATTACAAGTGTTTGAAGGAGACTCCTCGTGCTCCAATTTCCAACCAGAACGAAAGTAGGTATGAATATAATATTCATTAAATGCCATTTTCTTTATTCACAAATGTAATTAATTTTTTTATCACAAGTTTTAATAGAACACATTTAAATAATATTTGTTTGACTTTAATTTATATTTTCAGTAATAATATTTTGTTTCGTTCTCATTAAAGTTTTCTTAAAAAATATACATGCATATGAACATAATTAACAAGAATAAATGACAAATAATTATGTAAAGAATGATGACAAAAGTATAATTATGACAAAGTATAAATATGGTTTTTCAAAATATATTAATAAAACGGTCCCGTAGCTCAGTTGGTTAGAGCGCTGGTCTTATGAGCCGGAGGTCGCGAGTTCGAGCCTCGCCGGGACCAGTTTTATGTTTTATTTTTAATTTTTTTATTATGGTTCCTATCTGTCATGAGTTGATTTTTCACCAACGGCCGCCAAACTTACACGTTGGAGCCTTAATTTAAGGATCTAATAGACTTGCCTGTACCAGATGATCCCTCAACAAATTCTCTCTATCTATCTGTTTTGCCGTTACCATTCATATACTAATAATCTTTAATAATATAAAATAAATTCCACTAGTAGTACGAGCGAATTCCTGAATATTTATTTGATATATATATAGCTGGATAAAATAATTGTAATAAAACAAATTGAATAAAAGAGGCAAGGAAGCAAAGCGTGAAGATGAAAACATTGGGAAAATTTGTTGTGGTGTCATTTTAGGATTCCTTGTCGAGTTCTCCAAAAATCCAACCAACTATGTATGCTATATTACGATAATATCTGTGTGGACCTGTCTAGGGCAATAGCGCAAGACTACCCTCACCTCATGATCTTCATGTATTCGTCGGTCGTCGCTTTCACATACATAAAGTCTTTTCCTTTTTTATATTTATTTCATTTTTGGACTTACATTCATCTTTCACTCACCTTATACGTTATGAGAGAATTAAAGCTGGTATTGGGCCATGGCAATCCACATTTCACACCCACCTTTTATTCTTTTGCTCACTCTCTCTCCCTTCTTTTTCTCCTTTTCTTCCTCTTTACTTCTACACTAATATATCATTTTCCCCAACCCCCATTGATCCGTTGCCACTTCAGGAAAGAAAAGGAGTCTCCTTTCGAACTTCTCTGGTATGCCTGTCATTCTCGCCCCACTTGCATTTTTGTTTCTTCTTTTGTGATGCCGGGAAACCCATTTCAATGCTCGTTTTGGACATATTCCCCGTTTGTTTTTCAGAGGTTCAGCTGTTGATCTATGTTTTTGATGTATCACATTATCAGTTTCTCTTGATTTCTCTTGTAAATTTCGATGACATGGCTGGTATTATTGCTGGGAATGCAAAAAAAAAAAGAGTTTATTTTTTTTATATCACTTCTTACGGCATGTCTTATATTTTCATTACATTTAGATTCAATATGTCCAATTTACTGCTTTCTTTTTGTAGTGTCTGAAATCGTTGTAAGCTTTTATGATCATGCTATGATTTCTGTTCCGATCCATACTATGCTATATTTGTGACATAATCTTTCACTGGTTGAATATAATATATGTATTGGATTTTATTACAAACAACGTATACACCACATTCCCTTATCAAGCTTTGAAATCGTGTATTTCTACATAGACTAATGTTCAGAAGTCTAGTGTCTAACTGTCTAAGGCCTTCGTTTATCTTCTTACTCGGTTTTGTTTTGTGTGAATCTCTTATAATTAAGAATATCATGCTAAATGTGTATTAATGGAGGGTGAGATAAGATGCTAATGTTTGGTATATTCCCAGGGTTTATGTTATTTTGAAATTAGTTACTTCACATCAAGAATGGGTTCAGGCGATTGGTTTAAGACGATAATTAGCTTAAGAAAATCAAAGAAAGACAGATCAAAGAAAGCAAAGGTACAATGCACCTCCTATCATTTGTAGTCTTTTTTTCTAATCCTTGCAAGGATTAAATTGCAGAAATGTCAATTTGTTGATTTTAAACCTCCCATATCCATTATTCTCCTAAACTATTTAATTAATTTGAGCTTTGATGCCCTTTTATCTTAAATTATTTACCACGTCATATAGAGATGAGCCTTTTTATAATTGTAGTTCTCATTTCCAATAAAGGACAAAGCTGTAGTAAGTTGGCTCTAGACCCAGACTCAGGGTCTGTTTGGAAGAACTTATTTACTACTTATTTGGATTTATTTTATGATATAAGTACTTGGATAAGTTTAACTCTTTAGGAGTGCATATGAAAATAACTTATTATTATCATTAAGTTGTTACGAAAATGAATCTTAAGGCCTTTTCTATAATTTAAATGACTAGCATATTGTCCAGTACTTTGTTGCTATTAGTTAGTTTAGAAGCCTTCTATAAACTATAAGGTCATTCAATATTTCTGACTGCAATACACCTCCAAGTTGATGTAGTTATTTTTTAAACAATATTTTATCTGAGTTTGGAATGATCATACATATGATGTACAGTAATGTTGTTTACGAAAACTTAATTGCTTTGTTTATGTTAGGCTGTAGAAATACCATTTTGTTATCAAGTATTTCAAGATATTTTCCATGAACCATTGTAACCAGAATATTTCTCTCTGTCTGCCCACATTTTGTAACAGGGTATCTTAGCTCAAGAGAAACTAAATGCATCAAAGTCAAACAATTATACCGGGAAAGAGTCTAGTGATTTAGCAAATGGTATTAAAAGTGAAAACCTTGTTTCACCTGGGGTGTCAGTTGAAACTATTGCTGCAACAAGGATCCAGACTGCATTCCGAGCTTATAAGGTTTGTTCAGTTGAAAAATTTGCAGAGAGGTTCTTTAATAGTATATGTACATGATAACTCTAGTCTGACCTTTTTTATAGATCATTTTTAGCAATCATACTTCTGTATATATTATTTCATTTTTCTGTTGTCGATGCTTATATACTACTGTATCGTTATTGTATTGCTCGTATGCCAGATTTCTGATGACATCAGAGTGATGTATGATTACTGAGTTTTTGTTTACAGACAAACAAAAATATTGCAGAGTGTACATAATACTGTGGAATTAAATCACAATGTTTACACACACTAGTGGTATCATTCAAGCTACATCTAGTGCAAAATGTCATTAAATCAAATCTGCTGTGTTCTTAAGTGCTAAAGAATTTAATTAAAACGTTATGATGGCAAGGGTTCAATGGACCCTATTTTCAGAATTTCACAAAACTAAGTTGTTTGTGAGATCGGAGATTCATTATTTTTCATACTGTTACGGGCAAACTGGATTTTTAGATTCTCCCATTGTTATGAGCAAAGAGTGACATTTTATCTCTGTCTTGACACCTTTTTCCTTTACATTAAATATAACTGCATGACATACTTCTTCAAAACAAACATGAATGGTAAATCTTTTACTATCCTCTTAAAATCAACTCTTGATGATTCTTGTCTTAATATGCTTGCTGATAGAGTATTTCAGATGTAAATTTCTGACTATATTTCAAACATGTGTTAGTATATTTGGCTGGTGTGTATTTTGGAACTCTGACTTTTAAACTGTCCAGGCTAGAAAGGCTTTACGGCGCGTGAAAGGATTTTCAAAACTGAAGATCCTAACAGAAGGTTTCTCTGTTAAAAAGCAAGCCAGTACAGCTATAACATACCTTCACTCATGGAGCAAGATTCAAGCCGAGATCAGAGATCGTCGAATATGTATGGTAACAGAAGACAGGATCAGGAGGAAGAAACTAGAGTCTCAACTAAAACTGGAAGCAAAACTTCATGATCTGGAGGTAATCTTTAGCTTGCCGTCATTTTCTTAAGTTTGTTTCAGTCTTAATTTTTTTTTAGAGGCCATTTTTGTGAACCTAAAAGTTTTCTCGTACGCACAGAGCTTAGATCTAACTTCTAACTCCATGTTTAAGTGAAAAGGTTACTTGTCAACTGTCACATTATTTTGGTTAAAAAAATGCCATATCTACTACCAATGCTGCCACTAACTGAATTTGAATTTTTATCTGTTTATTTGATGAAGAGCCTATTGATGTATTTTAGTTATCTCGATTATTTCATAGTGGTGAGAAAAAATTATTAGTTGTGTCTCTATTTTTCCGGGAAATTTATGCTCTTCCTGGAATGTTGCCTTCTCTATACACTTTTTTATCGAACATTACTTAATCAATTCCGGAGACACTCTAAATTTGCTACCATGAATGAGTAGTTTACACTCCCCAAATATTTCACTGGATACATAACATTCTTTGAACATAATTCAGTTAGTCTTGTTCTGAGCACTAGATAGCATAAATTGCAGGTTGAATGGTCAGGTGGTTCTGCAACCATGGAGGAAACCCTTGGAAAGATACATCAGAGGGAAGAAGCAGCAGTTAAGCGCGAAAGAGCCATGGCATATGCCTTTTCCCATCAGGTAGGTTTGTTAGTCTTAGGAATGTCTCTATATGTTGTATTACCTTATCCAACTGATAGTGACATGCATATACTATGAATCATATTAGTGGAGGGCCAACTCTAGTATGAGCCAACTGCTAGGTAGTTATGAACTTAGCAAGGCTAATTGGGGTTGGAGCTGGAAGGAACGGTGGGTCGCCGCTCGGCCTTGGGAAAGTCGCATCTCCGGCGTATCTGTCATCCCAGAGAAAGCTCAACATAAGCAGCCAAGTAAGGTGCAGAAGTATAAGAACACATCAACACCAAAAACTCCTGTCTCAGTTAAACCTCCTTTAGCCATTGCAAAAGGGACTCCTCCTTCTGCCAATGCAAAAGCCAATTCAAAAGCTAGGAGATTGTCTTATCCACCAACTGCCGAGAAAACTGTGATTCAAGAAGTGCAGTGAGTTCTTGACAAGGTGGCAAAGATAGAGCACAATTTTTAAGTATCAAGCTTTTCTGATAACTTGAGTGGAATTGAGTGGAACATTCAAATTGATTTTAAATTGGTTACAATCCATAAAAAGTAAACCAGAAAGCCAACTTATTTATTTATTGGATTGCTTCCAATTGTGCATACGAGTGTGACAGAAATTCAAACAAACCACTGCAGAGAATGTGTCAACAGACCTGTTGTGGGTGTGATTTGTTGATTGCTTCTGTTTATTTTCTTCTTCTTTTCATTCTTGTATATTCAACGAAAAGACAGATTGTAGATAGAACAATATATCTATTCTTTTATGTTGTAATAGAAAATTTCCAAGATGTGATCATGTTTGACTTCCGCTTGGTTTATAATTACCATTTTCAGATTGCTTCTTGCTATTGTTTCTGTTCCATTTTTATTTATATGTAAAGACAAATAATACACGCATAACTATATTACTACCGGACTCAATTATAAGCAAAATTAAATATGTTCACATTGATTAAGAATATTAGTTAAGTTCATTTAATATTCTTGTTTTTGTTCACTAAGATGGTATCTTTCATAAATTAATCTCAAATATTGAGGATGGTGATTAGGTTTAAAGATAAAAATATTTTTGAAACAATAATATGAAAGAGTTTAGGAAATTAAAATTTGTCTATATTTAAGTCCACCAAACATTGCTTCTATTTTTGTTTGTATTTTAGTTTAGAGGAAGTAGTTGTTTTATAAGAGCACACCATCATTAAGAAAACATTAATTATTAAGCTTGGAGACTAAAATATCATAATTTACTGAATTAGTTTTGTAAAAGTTACTTTAATATACCTAGTATAAAGATATAATTGAAAAAACATTATAAATGTTATTTTGAATTTATGGAATGATAATAATTTTGGAACCGAAAGAGTATTATTAATCAAGCATATTATATTGAGTTAGGAAATATATGGCTGCTTAATTTATTTTAGAGAAATTGATGGTTTCTGAAATTCTGAGAAGGTTATAAAAAAAATGTTAGTTTTAAAATAAGATGAAATAGAGATTTAGTAATGGCGGGTGGAAAATAATTGGTGAACAACAACTCCATGATAGTGGTGGGTGGAAAGAGTACCTAATTAGCTGTAGTAGGCGAAGGTGATCAATTATGGTTGATAATTGTGATGACCTACTTCCTCACTCAATCTTAATGTCTAACCATGGAACCAATAATCTTCTCTCAAACTACTCTTAAATGTTTCTTTTTGTTAAAACAGCTTTGAAAACACTCTAAAAAGTAACCCTATCCCTAAAATATATTAATTTCATTGCCTAATATCACTACTTATTATAATTATTTTGGTGGAGTCACTTTTTCAGTATGAACTAAGCTTAATTTTCAATTTTTTTAAAGAGTTTAAAATACATGGAAATTTTAATTATTTAAATTGTCATTCTTTTTAAATAGTGATATCAAATATTTTTTGGATAAACTATTCAATTCCGGTGGCATGACAATTTTTTTTTAAATAAGTTTTAATATAGATTAAAGTCATTGTTTTATAAAAGGCTTAAATATGTTTTTGGTATCTTAACTTCAGTGAATTTTGAAATTAATCTATTTTGAAACTTTAGATCAATTTAGTCCTTCATTTTTTGGATTTAGTCATTTTAATCAAATTTTATTAATTTTATTTTACATTTCAAACGTCTTATAATAGTATTTAACTTAACATTAAAACAAAAATATGTCAAACAATGTCAACAATTCAAATACAATCTTGAAATGTGTACGAAACTTTAAATAAACATAACAAAATTTGATTAAAATCATTAAATCTACGTATTTCGAAAAATGAATGACTAAATTGATCTAAAATTTTGAAATGGACTAATTCTAAAATTTACTGAAAGTTAAGGAATAAAAAATATATTTAACCATTTATAAAATTATGAAGAAATATCATCACTTAAACTGATGCCGGAACCATAGGACCCAGAAATCCTTCTTTCCCTCCGAATTTTTGTTTTTTAGTTTTCCAAATTTTATTATTTTTGGGCCCATTCATGTCACAAAGTTTATCGGTGCAACTAGCAGATGACACGAACAGATTTTTGCATGTGTTATATAAGAGATTATCTAGTAAATACTTAGATCATGTTTCACGAGTTGTTTGTGAATAAAAATGCTATTTTAATTTACGACTTCATGTTTAATATTTTTTTTATTTTAAATAAATTATGTCTGTGAAATTATATTAAAACAGTATTTTTTTTATTTATAAATAACTCCTGTAGTGGCTCTTATGTATGAGTTATTTTTATAATAACAAATAAAATGGAGTTAGTATTTTTTTTTTCATTAAAAAAAATCACAAGTATAGAGTATCATAAAGTAATATCATTCTTTCAAATAGACTCTTATTTTTGAAATTATTACTAATTAAACAAAATTAAAACAAGAGAAATAAATTAAAATGACAAGTGAACTCAAAGGTTAAATCAAAATTAAATAATCACTGAAATATGAGTTACATTATGGCAGCAGACAAATTAATTAATTGAGGTGTTTTCTAGTTGAAAACGAATTAATCTAAAATATTTGTTCTTATTTTGAATACAAATATATGTCTAATTAATTTAATTTCTTACTCAAACTATCTCTGGTTAATATAATCCCATATACTCTGTTGGTAGTTATATTCAAGTAGACCTTTTGTATAGAGTTTAACTTACTTTTTGTGGTTCTTCATTCAAGTTTCTTTTCATAGTTATAAAATTATATATGTTATGTTTTTAATATACACACAAGTATCTAAGATTATGCTAAATGGTAGTCAATCATTTAACATTATAGAAAAATTATTTAAAAACAGTTGCAAGCTTGTCAAACTTTTTTTAAGCAATTACATTTTTTGTTTGGTTTAATTAGTCGGATAATATCTACCTTTGTTTGAATGTGTCAGTTTGGTACCCGCTTTTAAAAAATGTCAATTGAGTCTCAATTTTTAAAAAGATGTCTCAATTAGATTTTTTTAAGATAAAATTTTTAACATCGTTAACTATATTAATATTTAAAATAACTTACAAAATTAAGTATTGATATTTATATTAAAATTTAGTTGTAAAAGTTATGAATAAAGTTAACGGCATTAGCATTATTAATAGTTTTTTTCTGAAAGAATCTAATTGAGACACTTGTTCAAAAGTTGAGATTCGACCAATTAAAAACGGGTACTAAACTAACACATCTGAACAAAAACGGGTATTATCCGATTAATTAAACATTTTTTTCTTTTACATTGTTACATATTTTGTCTCAGTACCTAACCTTCCATCACAAATTCTTAATTTTCCAACATGATGTAACACAAATTTCCCATATGAAATTGACTGCGATTTTTTTCCACTTCTTTTCCCATGATGAAATAAAATTGAGGTTTCATTTTTACTTCTACTACCAACAAGATCTTTCTTACAATATTTTCATCTTATCTCTAATTTTCCATTAGAACTTTGAAGAGGTTTCTAAACAGAAATTCACACACAATAAAGATCCTAATTCTTTTATTTTGCCTTTAAAACTCATCTATACTAAGTGAAATTTCGCACTGCACCTTACACAGATGTTTATACCACAATAAAAAATTATCGAAAGACGAAAATAAAAAGTGAAATCAATTCTAATATGTCGCCATTGTCATTAAGTACTTACACTAAAATGTATCCAAGCAAAAAGCAAATTCAAATAAAGAAGTTCTTCCAACCACACATTTCCTATTTAAAAGATGGAATCCCATTTAAGAGTGGTTCAATTGTTGAAACACTGACACATTGTACATTAGAAATAATTAGTGATTAAATTAAATTTGGATAAATAATGAAATGGAATTCTCAGAGTTCTGCATTAAAAACCGGCATTTTGGATATGGACTCATAACTGACCCTTGATGCGAGACAGTACCAAAGAGAACCTCCCAACTCCACAAGAGGAACAATATAATCTTAATACCTAACAAGATCAATAAAGATTCACTTCATTTCTAATTCCTTCACCACCTGCCAATTCATTGCATTAAACATTTTTCCATTTCTGATCTTCCATACCTGCCATTGGGTGAAAAGGGCCAAATTAAGATACTTTTAGACATACTTTCTTCCTCAAAAATAGCATTTCCCTTAATTCCTTCTTGCCTCATTAGTTTCATCAATTCCAGTACTAACAAGTCTCACGTCTCATAAATGTCATATTAGTACTACGAAAACCTCTGAACCACGCATACTTCAACTTACTCTAAGTTATTTAATGTTAGATTCCAACAATTAGAACGTTAAACACACAATCATTTAATGTTCACACTGCTAAATACATCTTAATACAAAATCTGATAGAACTTCATAAGATAATCATTATTTTAGTCAAAACATATCAGTATCTAATACAGGTCAGTGAAGTGTCTAATCTTTCAAAGCCTTTATATGTAAAAGAACTACAGTATATAAGTATGTTAAATATAGAAACATGTCGCGGTGTGAGATATATGCATTGTGTGGACGTTCCCAATAAGTGCAGGAGAGCATAAACATAAACATAAACCATAAACATAAACCTATGAAGCTGTATTTTTGGCAGGAAACTGGAGAGACAAGTTATTCAATGTTGGTTGTTAGTGATAAAGAATGAAGATGGTTAATGTGGTAGGAGTAGGACCAAAAAGATGCCGCCATTCATATGGTATCAAGGACATTAATATTTGTTGCCAAAAACAGGTATTCCTTCACATCATTCAATCATAGAACCTGTACCATTCTACCATCTACCTCATTTTCATTAACTTCTACAAGTTCAAATATCACTACATGATGATATATGTGTAGCATGGCCTTATATATGATATGAGTTATCTAGCACTCATGACTTGTATTCTGAGAAGATAGTATTTCTCTCCAAGCTCATGGATTGTTCAAACTCCAATGGAAGATCAAAGAGGCTTCTGGACTTGGCGCAAAGGCTCCGCCTTTACAAGCCCCCAATATTCCCTGAAGACATTTTGGATGACGTCATGGAAGACAAGGTTGTCTCAGAACTGAGTTACTCAGAATCAACCACCTCAATGCCTCAAAACACAGAAGAATTCAGATACAAGAGAGCTGCTGTTTTGATCTGCATCTTTGAAGGAGATGCTGGGGATCTCAGAGTGCTACTCACCAAGCGCTCTTCCATGCTCTCCACTTACTCAGGTCAGTCCAATTTCATACAAGTGTTTTGTCCTTTTTTTTCAAACTGCTCATTGCCATCTTTGGCATTACAGAAAATCAGAGACAAACAATTGTAACTACATTTGCAATGTGGTTGTTCTGCTGTGATAACAAAGATCTTGATGTTAGTGTCTGTGAATCAGTAGGGAATGAAATGAGGGTTGTGTGTGTTGCATGTTGTTTTGCAGGTGAAGTGGCCTTGCCTGGTGGGAAAGCGGAGGAAGGGGACAAGGATGATAAGGACACAGCAAAGAGAGAGGCAATGGAGGAAATTGGGTTGGACCCTGAACTTGTCGATGTTGTTACTGTTCTTGAACCATTTTTCTCTAAGGTATAAACTCTTTTTCACACATCTACTTGTTGGAGTAACTGATCTGAAGCATCATATGACATGATCTTGAGTGGTTGTATATTTCTTGATTGACAGATGAATATTGATAATTTGAAAACTATAGATACAGTTAAAGTTAATATTTTTCTTCTTTTTTTTCTCCTTTTGTAGTACCTCATGAGAGTGGTTCCTGTCATTGGCATTCTTCATGACAAAAAGGCATTCAAACCTGTTCTGAATCCTGCTGAAGTAGAAGCTGTATTTGATGCACCTTTAGAAATGTTTCTCAAGGTTGAGTCTTAGTTTTATTTGTGTCTAATGTACATGTTTTCATGTAGAAGTTAATGTCATTATACATATTAATCAGGATGAAAAGAGGAGTGAGGAGAAGATGCAATGGATGGGAGAGAATTATCTGATACATTTGTTTGACTACGAAATGGAAATGGAGCATAAAAAATTCCTGATATGGGGTTTAACGGCTGGGATCTTAATAAGGGCAGCATCAGTTGTGTATCAACGACCACCAGCTTTCATGGAGCAGAATCCTAAATTCAAGCTTCCTCGTGATTTAACTGTGTAACGCAGTGAATTTGACATTTAATATTTTAGCTCTTAACAATTGTTCATCCTAAAATAATATTCATCACTTCACTACTACAGATTTCAAGATTAAGTGTTTAAATGTACTAAGAAGGAGAATTCATATTCCTACTTGCAGAATGCCATCAATAAATTACAATTGTTTACTTCAAAGGATGCATCAGGAATATCTAGAAACATTTACTAAGTAAAAACTTGTTCAGCAGAATATCTAGCCTTTTTTTTTATTGAAAGCTATTAAGTTCAATGAAAATCATTAAATGAATTTTGAAACTCATAATGTATAAGAGAGTGAAATTTTAGTATTTCCTAATTTGTGTCGCTCAATTATCTTATAATTAAAAAAAAAACTTATATTGATGAATGTAAACTGGAGTAATATTTTAGTATGTAATTTGCATCTTAATTTAATTAAATTTTATAATTTAAATTGTTTAAAATATTATTTAAGATAATTATAAAATTTAAAAAGTTAATTAAATTCGGATGTAAACTATATCCTAAAATAGATTACTCTATGACATCCTCTCCTTTAACATTAGATGATATATATAATTGCTTCAATATCAAAATAAGGCAAAAGGAATTACGACACTTTAAATGTATCAATATCAACTATAATGACAAATTAATTCAATAGGGTCAGCCATCAAATCAGAATCAATTGCTAACTCGTCAAAAACATTTTACACAACAGCAACCACAACACATTCAGAAAGTACCAAATCAAATATTAGCGCTTGTTAGACACAACAAATTTCTGTTGTTGTTTATCTATAGAGTCATTTTCATGCATCATCACCCAGTTTATCACAATCTGTAAAAAAAATATAAAGGTTATTTGCATTTAAGTGTATTCTATCTCTAGCTTTTACACTACTTGTACAAACATGACATTATGTGGAAAAGTTTTATGGACTTTAGTTCAGGATAAAGATTGCATTTGGATAATACTTACGCTGAAAAGTTACCATATAAAAAACGAATTCCAATTTTCCTTAAAAGTCAGGAGTTAAAAACATATGAAATTTCATATAAGTAATAGAAAAATTAGTTTAATGTTTTTTAATAATTGCAGTTTAAATTGTGATGATATTTTTTAATTAATTGGTTATAACAGTTATTTTTTTATTATGATAAAAAGGTTTTATAATTATTATAATTGTGAAGCAGAGGAGCAGGTAGGTGGTGGGTGGGAAGAGGAGAATGAGTTCAAAGAGAGCTTCATCGAGATTACAGGCTTTGATCAATCACATCCAGTGTTCGTATTCCGTGCCCACCAACCCCAACATTTTGGATAAACCCATCGTTTTGAAGAAGAGAGCAGCAGTTCTGATCTGTGTCTTCGAAGGCGGCGATGGGAGTCTGCGAGTAATCCTAACCAAGCGCTCTTCCTCTCTCTCAACCCACTCTGGTTTCTTTCTCACTCATTGCAATCAATGTTGTTCTGTTTTCCTATTTCAATTCGATTTTCACCTCACTGTAATATCTGCAGGTGAAGTGGCTTTGCCAGGTGGCAAGAGGGAAGAAGGTGATGCTGACGATGTACAAACAGCGTTGAGAGAGGCCAAGGAGGAAATTGGCTTGGACCCTTCTCTTGTTTCTGTCATTACTCCTCTCCAACCCTGGCATACAAGGGTAAAATTCTCTCTCTTTTTTATTTTTTTCATCTTATTAATATCTTTTCGGACTTAGCAATACTAAAAATGACATGTAATGAAATGTTTTTAGGTGTAGAGACAATTGGTGACTATAACATCATATGAGTAATTAAATGCTTCCAAAATATGGAACCTAGTATATTTCAATCCAATTGTGTCGATCCATTTCTTTGATTCAGGTTATTAACCACCCTCCTGCCCACAAGTTCCAACCTTGTTGGAATCAGGGTTCTAATTCTGGGGAAAACTTGCTTCCTTTAAACCCAAGATTCCTAATCAGATGAGTTGAGTCCTGCAATTCTTGAGTAGGCTATTATTTTACTATTTTGTAGTATAGTGCTACTATCTTCCCTAAGACTAGCTTTTGTATCGAATTATTATCTGCCGAGCTAATATCAGGAGGACCTTACTAAGATTAAAGCTTCTTCAATTATGCCCAGTTTGGGTTGACTTTTATCCTAGGGGATATTTTCAATTATAAGACTCTATTATTGAGACTTTTTAAAGCATTGAATGCAGAGTTTCTATTAGTTTGTAAGTGCTTACGAGAAAAATAGATGATAGCTTTTAAAAAAGTTGAGATGAGTTAGTTGGTTTTAATGTGAGAAGTTTGATTCAATTTTACATTTTTAATTCATTCTATTTTACTCTCGTGAATACTCAGATTTATCCAAGCTGACTGACTCGTGTCCACAGAAATAAAGAAATCTAGTTAGTGTTTTTTCTTTTTTACAGTATTGGCAAACACGTAATCCAGGATTAGAGGCACACATTAATTATTTTAACTAATTAAAAATATCTTTGAACTTTAGATTTTTGCATAACTCAATACCCTTACAAAGCAGTTTTTAAGTACAGTATGGTGTCACCATAGTACCTGTGCTTGGAGTACTGACGGACAAGGATGCATTTTCACCAATTTTAAACTCAGCTGAAGTAGAAGAAATATTTGATGTTCCATTGGAGATGTTCCTCAAGGTTTGTTCTACTGTATTTGTTCTTTTGTATACTTATTTTTCCGGTTTGAAATTTTGGGGCACTTTCTGACATAAAGGCAAATGAACTTAATTTCTGACATCATGGCTGAATGCAGAATGATAACAGAAGAGCTGAGGAAAGAGAATGGATGGAGGAGAAGTATCTTTCACATTATTTTGATTATGAGTTTGGGAACAAGAAGTATGTGATATGGGCTATAACTGCTTCAATCTTAATTGGGACGGCTACTCTTTTACTTCAGCGGTTCCCTGATTTTCTAGAACAGAGGCCTACAATATGGGGAGGGATGACTGAAGGTGACAAGCTCATGCTGCAGAATATTTCTAATACCAAATAATGAACTTATGCATAAATAAATTAATATTTAGAAGTTATTTCTTAGTAACTTCTCTGAAATCTAATTTTTATCTCACTCATGAGTTGATTTTAGTTTATGGAGAAATTATAGTTGTTTTTTATTCTTACTTTTCTCTTCTATTAGGTTCGTATAGTAACGACTGATATGTATGTGTGTTAGATGGATGCTTAATAATATGTTTCAATGGGAATTTTATAGCCAGTTTATATACATCGCATGTTTTTACAGAACATTGTGAATTTTTGCATATAGCTGCTGGACCATGGTTCGGATATTAATCTTACACACACTAAATGAATCTTGGACATGTAATTAATAGTATTTACAAATCAGTGACAATTGTATTTTATGACGACTACTCAGTTTATATTATAAAGTGGAAAAAAGGAAAAAGTTGGTTAGCCTCTTGTGTAGTTTTCAATGTTGCGTCAGTCTGCATTATAGCAAATTGTTCACGCGACTAATGTGGATTGTGGAGTGTGTTGAGCTTCTTTTTTTTATATATAGAATTTTCTTGTAAAAATTTATAGAATGGGGTTAAAGACATGGATTTTTAGTGACACCGAAGCAACCAGTTCTAGCTTTTAATTAGTTTATTAGCAAACCCATTTTATTTATACTCGCCTCATTCAGGAAAAGTACGTCCATCAATCAAGTAAATGCAGAAGCTGTTTATTTAGCTTCTGCGTGATGTTATATGAAGAGTTGCTTGGAGTGCATTTGTGTATAAATAAACTGAAGGCAGCATTTTTTAAAAAATTTATATTTCATTTATGAGATCTTGAGCAAATGCAAAGCATTATAGATGCAGTGCCTGATGAATCAAGCTATTTTTCAGTGCAAAAGTTGTCTATATGTCACGGTGGGTGAATTTCAGTCAACGGCAAACTATAAGACATAGGTTAAGAGAACGAATAAGCAAAAGTACCTTCCTAGTTCATTCGGTGTTTCTCATAAATTAAAAGGTAAAATGTAGTAACCTTTGCAATGAAACACAAAATATGAAGGAATCCAAAAATATTTTGAGAAAAAAGTAACTTTTAATTTTTTTTTCAAATTTATGCTAATATAGGAATCACAGCCTGGAAACCCCTAGCTTGTTACAAATGGAGAAGAAAATAGTGAATGACTCTTACACTTAAACTCGGAATTTCCTGTATAAGAGGAATTCATGAATCTTACTAATGTTTAAGGACAATGAAAATCCTCTCAGGAAAGGAAAGGTAAAATGTAAACAAAGTAGCTGAATAGCGCAGCATAAAGACCGTGTTATTATAACTATGACTCTCAGCTGAAAACCTCATAAAATTTCTCAGTGACAAGTAAACCTGAGTCTATTGACTCCAAGGGATCCTTTCTAAGACGGTGTCTCAAGCAGTTGGGAATGACAGTAGCAATATCCTCTGCACTTACTTTGTCTCTTCCCTTCAGAGCAGCAAGAGCTTTTGCAGCCCTATTTGTTACAATGTCTCCTCTTAGTCCATCCACATTCAACTCTGCACACACCTTGGAGATTTTCACCTTGAGATCTTGATCAATTTGAACAGAAGAAAGAACACTCCTTGCTGAGGAAATTTGGTCCTGGAGCTTATCTTGCTCAGCTTTGTACGAATCACGAAACTCCTTTGGGTTCTTGTCAAATCGACCTCTCTCCTCCACAATCTTCACTCTGAGCTCAGCATCCCTGACAGTTCCAACTTGAGCGTGCATTCCAAACCTATCCAACAGCTGGGGCCGGAGCTCCCCTTCTTCAGGGTTGCCCGAGCCAATTAGGATAAAGCGTGCAGGATGTGAGATAGAAATTCCCTCTCTCTCCACTGTGTTCCATCCTGATGCAGCAGAATCCAACAACACATCCACCAAGTGATCATCCAAAAGGTTAACTTCATCAACATATAGGATTCCCCTATTAGCTTTAGCCAGTAGTCCAGGCTCAAATGCCTTCACACCCTCAGTCAATGCTTTCTCAATGTCAATTGTTCCGCACACTCTATCTTCTGTAGCTCCCAATGGCAAATCAACCATGTTAATTTTCGTCAACACCACAGAAAGATTCTCTCCTTGTAGTACACGCTCTCTCACCTCAACACCCATGAATTCTGGATCTTCTGGGTCTGAGTTATAGGGGTCACCAGCAACAACCTTGATTTCGGGAAGTAAATCAACCAATGACCGAACCGTTGTGGATTTCCCTGTTCCCCTGTCCCCCATGATCATCACGCCTCCAATCTTAGGATCAATCACATTAAGGAGGAGACAGAGTTTCATTTCATCCTGTCCAACTATGGCAGCAAACGGGTACACTGGTCTTTGGCTTTCTTTAGCAGCAGTACTCTGATTCTGAATATCAAAAGTTTACTGAGTTGGGTTCTTGTAAAATGCATACACAATCCTTAATTTCCAATAACTCTAGCACTAATTTTGAAAGTAAAAAACATAAATAAGCTAGGTATTTCAACATAGTATACATTCAAATATGAGCTCATTTTTATTCCTCTCATTCTCACCTTGCAATTTTCCAACAATCAACCATACTCTAAATGCACATGCGTGTAAGAGTAACAGAAGCCATATAAACTTTAAAGGGAAAAGAAAAATGAATAAATAACGTACGCACTAACAGGTAAATACTATTCATAGCTATTACTTTGTTAACTTTTATGGTAACTATCTAATTGATCAACAATGGATGGTTTGTGTTTGACAAAAATATTTTACACACACACACACAGTACATGCTCATTAAACTAAAGAAAAATATCATAATATAGTCTAAAAGTCTGCCTTCAACCCAAAATCTGTTTAAAAATCATTTGGAATCCTGAATGACTCAACACACATCTACAAAAGAATGGAAATCTTTACAACAAATAATGCAATCCAAAACACAAATAAAGACATCAGAAAGAACATCCAGACCTCAAAAACCCAATATCGTACCAACCTGTTCTACAGAGTTAACCTCAGTGGCAACACTTGAAACTGAGAACTGAGACCTTCCCTTTATGCCGTGGATTCCAATTCCTCCATAAAACTTCCGCCCATAGCTCTGCCCTGCAAAGTCACAAGCACTATACTTAGATTCTAACAATCAAACAATGGCCACAAGAACCCACGACGATTCATTTCCAGCTACAAACTCCCCAAGGAGTAACAAATTCACAAATTTGGCAGAGAGAAATAACATATACGAAAGGGGTCTTCCACACTCCCTCAAAGAACATATTGAAGGCAAAAAAAACAAAAAAGCTGGCAAAGCAATGTACCTGAGGTTAGAGAGAGAGTGTGAACGGAAGGCTTGGAAGAAGCAGAAGAAGAAGAAGAAGAGAAATAGCGTGAAGGCAGAAGAGCAATTGAAGTGCCCAACGTGGACGCCATAGGCGGAGAAGAGAAGGAGTGTTTGCTCTATGAAGCAGCTTCTTTGTTTTGTTCTTTATTCACCAATCATAGCAGCTGGCATGCCTCCTATTGGCCTCCCAGCCTCTGGATAAGAAGATAGATAGATTTCATTCTTCTCTCTCTTCTTATTTTTCTTCTTTTAATTAAAACAAAAATAACTCAATTAAATTAATAATTCCTTCAAGTTTACAAATATTATCTTAAAACGCCATCTACTCCTACATTACATTTTTATTAAGGCCCAAAATAACTAGATCAACTCCTAACCATGTTTTTAAATTAAATGATTATGTGTATTTTTGTTAATAGTAAATGATAGAAATAATATTGCGGTGGATAAAGGTATTAAATACACGCAAAAACAATCCACGCTATCAATAATAAATTAACTAAAATAAGGATGACCTGAGGTGAATTCGATATTTGTAGGTTTGAATTTTTAGTGAGGTACAACCACGGTTATCAATATATCTTCGATTCCTGAAATTTTCAGCAATTTTTTTGCGGTATAACTCGTTTTTAATCATATAACATCATTGCAACGTATGAAACATTATTCATGTTTTTTTACCTATATGACTGTTTTAAACTAAACAAAAATAGAATAAGCAATCCAGTTTTTAATTAGAAAAAAAAAAGGGTCTCGGTATCTGATTTGATGAATGTGTAAACAGGATACTTCAGAACGGTCAAAATGGGTAATTTGGTCTGACCTGACTCAACTCACTATGGATTAACTAATTAATGAGTCAATCCAGTCCGATTTATTTATTAGTGAACCAAAAAAATTCGAACCTGGTCCGATTCACCATGAATTGGCGGGTTAAATGGATTAGCTCAAGGATTTACTTAATTAAAAAAAATATTTTTTTTATTTTTCTTTCGGTCAAAACTAAATTATAATTATAATTAAAATCTAAATAAACTTTTAATTCATTTCAAATACAAACCAAAATCACAAAAATAGAAATTATTTATGTGTTGCTAAAAAAAACTAGTATGATCCAAATGCAAAGCTCAATTTAACAAAAAACACTTGTGTGATCATTTATTTACAGGTGGTTGATGAGCACTCAACTCACCAAAGATTCAACCCATGTGAGTCGGATTCTAGGTGAGTCAGGTCAAAAATCAACCCATATTAAAATTTATAAAAAAAATTTAACCAAATCCGAGTTCCAATCCACTTTGACAGCCATATTATAATTACTATTTTTTTAAATTACTTTAACATTTGGGGTAAATTATTTACTTTATAAGAGGTTTTATTTTACTTTGAAATCCTATAATGGTATGTTATTTTTTACATTATTTTTAAAACTTTCTTTTGCAAGTTATTGTATTACTTTTAAAAATGATTTTTATTTCAGTTTTGTTTTAATAAGAAAGTTTCGTTATAAGTATATTTTCATGCTTTTGTAATCTAAATTTTAATTAATATGATTAAACAATTAATTTAAATATTATGATTATTAACTTTTTATTCTTAAAACGAAAAATCATGTACAAGGCACAAATCTTGGATATAAAACCTTCATCATACAATAACATAAACATGTTTCAAGATGATTTTGTATAACTCTTCAACTTGTTTACACGGCTCACTTGGTGAAACCATGTGTGTGTCTCTATATGTGACTGGGCCAGTGATCTTGAGTAGTGGAAAACACTTGCATGGCTTCTCTGAAAGCTGGTAACGCAGAGTCTCTCAAAGTGACCAAAACTTTGAAGCCCTCTTTCTTCTGAGAAGAGGCAGTTGAATAAGGCAAAAAGAAGCAAGGCTCAACACTCCCAAGCAGGTTCCTTCCAAGGGGCAAAACAGTAACTGGGCCTCCCCACCCAAAGTCCACAGTGGAGTGGCCCAAGTGCCTCCAATCAGTAAACCCACTCACCTCTCTTCCTGCTGTGATCCCATCACCGAAATGCAGCTCCTGGTAATCTATGTATGACCGCACATACTCATCGCTCACATTGCTTTTACTCTTTTTTATTAGCTCTGCAGTTTCCCAAATGGGTCTTTCGATCAAGTTCTTCGCACTCAACACTACGTACATTGGCACACAACCATTGCCCCAATACCCACCAGCCAGTGCTGGCTTTACCAGTCTCCGTATGTTGATTGAGTACGCAAACTTCACCTTCTCCTCACCCTGGATTCCACACGCCATCACCCTGTCTCACAAACAATCTTCATATCATCATCAAAACTTCAAATGCTAATTGAAAAAGACAACCTTTTCCGCTGTTTAATCCGCCCCCAACACGTTATTAGAAACAAGGGACAATTCAACAAAAAAAAGAATCTAAGGGACAGAAAAAAAGTTGTGTATCTACTCCTTCACTGAAAATATCACACTATGCTATTTCTTCTTTTTTCCGATGTAAGAATAAGATGAACTTAAATTATTGTGACACTTACTTGGCTCTCCAAATGTAGGCACCAAGAGCCTCAAAAACGGTGAAGTTGAACCCAGATTGCTCCAGCAAGGATCTCTTCAACATGTGCAAGCACTCATCCTTCACATGAAAGCACTCTCTCGCAACCCCGCCAACGCCCTCTTCGTACGGCAAAACCCCTTTTTCCAAACGCAGAAACTCATCGATCAACGCTGAATCCACTCTTGGCGGCTTCCTGGGACCCAATAACCTATCACGCTCCCACACCGTCTCCACCGTCATCCGCGTGGCCCCGCGCGCCAGCTCCGCCACCGCGTTGAAGAACAGCGTGCCCCCCATGCCGTCGCATAGCGCATGGTGCATGGCGGCGCCAAGGACGAACCCGCCGCACGCGAAGACCGTGACCTGGAGTATGCAGGGGTGCTCCATCCCCTCCTCAGGACCCGGGTCGGGCACCAACTGCTCCGCGAGAGGCGAGGCCGGGTCGTCAAGGTGGTTGACGGAGTGGAGGGTGAAATCGGCGGCGGCGCGGACGAGAGGGATGCCCTGGCCAGCGGCACACCAGAGTTCGAGACGGTGGGGGGAGGTTGGGCGGCGGCGGAGCGTGGCGGCGAGGGGGTAGAATTGGGTGAGCGCGTTGGAGATGGAGGAGGAGATGACGTCGAAGGGGTCGAGAGAGGTAGGTGAAGCGGTTGAAGTGTACGCGCGGAGGTAACGAAAGGTGAGGTGAAGGTTGGGGTCGGTGTCGAGGTGGGAGAGAGGGAGTGAGTGGTCCTGAAGGAAGGGTGGGTGAGAAGGGATTACGACAATGCGCTCTAAGGTTTTCATCCTTTCCATGCTTAATGTCTGATCTTGTTAATGTTCTTGTTTCTGAGTATGATGCTCTGTTCCATTCTTGCTCTTGTTTCTGCTTCTTTTATGGGTGAGGTTTTTGGAGTTTGGATGCACTGCTCCAACCAGAAACAAAGCATGGTTAATACAGTTAAATGATACCACGTCAACAATAATACGTATAATTAAAAGAATGGTGATTTTTTTTAGTTTTTTAAATATAAAATTGACATTTCAAGTGTCTTAAATGTTATAGTTTATGAATTTTCAAATCTAAAAATCCTCCATAAATATAATTTAATCTATAAACCTTAGGCTGAAGTTGTAAGATGAATATAAGAAGATATGGGACGTGGAGCATGCTGCATCCCATATTCCCACCAAACACATTACACACCAACTCCACATAGTATAATCAGATCATTCAGCTATTCTAAACTCTCACATATGTTCAATTCAATTCATACAAATTATAACACGTACTTTTCTAAAAAAAATAATTATAAATAATAAACGAGTCCTCAACTATGGGCCAACGTAATGTGTGTGTTTTGATTGCTTGGGTATTGAATCATGCTAGTAGGACAGTTTAGAGAATTTCTTCCTGGACCCATGTTTTCATACCGTACCTACAAACAAGTTAAAAAGTCAAATTTATCCTCTCTTCTTCTCTCCTCCCCCACACAGCACCTCCATACTTTACTCAACCTTCACCCCATTTTTTACTTCTACCTTAACTCATTAGCGGGAAAAAATTAGTGAGTAAGCCTAACTCAATCTCATAAAACCAACTTATAAGTTTTGAGGATTGTTCTAACTTATATATTATGAATTAGTCTTATCTCTAGTCGATGTGGAACTTCCAACATAAGAATTAATGATGAAAGACATGAAATGTAAATTTCGGATTCTAAAGTTTGTGTGTATTTTAAATTGTATGATCTAAAATGTAATTTTGTATTATAAATTGTACAATACAAAATGTAATTTATTATTATGGACTTTATAGTCCAAAATATATATCGATTGAAAATTATAACAGGTATAATTGAAAATTTAAAATATATAGTGATGTAAAAAGAAAATATAATAGTACATAAATAAATGCCACATAATATAATAGAATCAAATAAACATATAATATTTATATTAATAATTATACTGTCTCAGTCGTCCATGGTCTAACTTGAAGCTTGAATCTAAGTCTGTAGATAATTTGTCTATAAACCAATCTAAACACATGTAACACCTACTTTACATTTATTATAAAGTTTGAAACATACAACAAAACTATTGGATCCAGGAAATGGACCAAAGACTCTTTAAGAAATTTTTATTTTATTAACATATGATTTAGAAGATATTGTATCTTATAATCATTATATTTTTGGACTTATAAATTATGATGCAAAACCTTAAAAACTATAAATAAAATTCAAATGCAAAACTTAGAAACTTGAATCTTTTTCTTGAAATACAGTTAACTTTAAATTAAATTATTCAATCTTTATCTATTATCTAATTTAGAACCCCCAAAGTCTAGGTCAGAATAGTAATTTTATTCTAGAAGTTAAATAAATTTAATCATTTTAAGTTAATTTTTTAAAATGCATATTTTTAATATATTTTTATTTTATTTTTAACAAACCAAAATTAAATGTTAACCCGCTTAACTGCACTAAAAAATTACAATCCATTTCTTTTAATACCTAATTTGGTTCTCTAATTTTATTTAAAAATTTTAAAAAATCTCTAATTTTTCATTTGTCCAATTTAGTTCTTCAATTTCTTAAAAATTTCAATTTAGTCATTTCTGTTAAATTGATGTTAACGTCATACCCGTATAGTGTCACATGTCATGTTATTGTCACATGACAGTACTTGTTTTCAATTTAGTCTTCTTATTTATCATTTTGATCCAATTTGGTCTTTTTTTTTTAAATGAAGCAATTTGGTCTTTCTCCAATTTGAGACCAAATTAGTTATTAAACATAATTACAAATTATATAAACATGTTAAAATATTTTTTAAAGATTTATATATCAAATTATTCCACCTAAATATTCAATTTTCTTTTTACATTTTTACATAAAAAATCTGTATTTAAACTTATAATTTTTTTAATATTAAAAATGTAAATGTAAAGTGACACTTGTAATTTTTAAATTTTCAATGTGACAAATATTTTTAATTTGACAAGTGTCACTTTATATTTACATTTTTTAATATTTTTAAAATATTATAAGTTTAAATACGATTATTTTTATGTAAAAATATAAAAAATAAAATAATTTGGATATTTAGATGAAGTGATTTCATATATAAATTTTTTAAAAAAAATTTAACATGTATATATAAATTGTAATTAAATTTAGTTAATAATTTGATCTTAAAATTGAGAAGGACCAAATTGCCATTTTAAGAAAAGAAAGAACCAAATTGGATCAAAATTATAAATAAGGGAACAAAATTAAAAACAAACGTCATGTAACACTAACATGACATATAATAGTGTATGTATAGACATGAGACTAATGTCAATTTAACATAAATAACTAAATTCAATAATTTAAAAAATTGAAGGACTAATTAAACAAATAAAATATTAAATTAATTTTAAAAATTCTGAACTCAATCAAATTTTTTTGAGTGGTCTGTCGAATCAGAACGAACCATGTCGTCTCCATTTCATTCCTCTTAAAGCAAATCCTTATAGGATATGCTCTTGGTCAAGCAAATCAACAACTCTCTCACCGTACTCACCAACTACTTTAAATGCCTGCAACATGTTTGATTTTAGAAAAGAGAGTTAAAAAAAAAAGAGACTAAACAAATAATAAAGTTATTTTATATTTTATATTTGTTCTTGGTTTTGTTTGGCTTGTTTGGAATTCTCGGTCTTCGGTTTCAGAGTTAGTTATACTAAATATTTGTGAAAAAGATCTCACAATCTTTACCCTTTTGCAAACCTAAGATAGACTGAATCATTTGATAGTTATCATTATGTAAGTTAATTGAGAGTAATAATCTAGTTAAGATAACTTTTAGTTTCTCGGTTATGGTCGTCGACTTTTGTTAATACACCCTGGACGAACTCGAAACTACTCAAGGTTCCTAGATGTGTTCAGTCTCAAGGAGGGTGATTTTTGGACCATAAATGTTTGGTGGTACCGTACAATATTATTGTGTAGAAGATAAAGTTTAGAAAACAGTCTATTTATGCGTAAAAATAAAAATAAAAATACACATATTTTTACTTTTAGTATACAAGAGTAATTTAATATTTTGACTCTACAAAATCAACTCTTTACGTAACCGAGGGAAAAATAAAGTATCAGCGTCACTTGCTTTTTGATGTCTCTTTCTTTCTCAAGTGATACCAATAAGCAAAGAGAGCAAATATTTAAGTTTTTAGCTTATAGAAGGAATGATACTTAGGAATCTCGTATATATGTTTTTTAACACGAGAAGAGTCTCCTTGTGCGAGTTATGCAATGTCCGAAGGCATGTTTGGAAAGTTAGATAGGGTGATAAATGACAAAGTATAGGAATTTTTTGGAAGACTGCAGGGGTCAGCCAGAGCCAATGGAAATGAACAAGTGAAGAATAGAACTACAATTTGGTTGTGTCGTGTTGCGTCCTAGTATTTTCCCAGTCATCAAACTACCAAACGCCATCATCACTGGAGGGGAACGCAACAAAATTATTTGAGATGAGTTTCAGAACTTGGAATTTTCCTCAACTCTTACTAAAATATACCTCTCAGCTTCTCTCACGCCTTCTAATGTTTACACTCTTTCTCGCTATATATACTTACTACCTCTGCACCGCTTCTCACATTCTCACACACACATTTTATCATACACCTTCTTCGCTCCCTCAACATGTTCAAATCCAAACCCTGCTTCTTCTGCCTTATGGTTCTGCTCCTCTTATTACCCAGCTATAAATCTCGTCCTCTCCAAACTCCACCTACCTTCAAGAGGTTTCCAGCCCAACTTTCAAGCTACGGAGCCCAGGCCCAGGCCCGTCCTGGTGTGAGCCTCTTGTTCTCCGAATTTGAAGAAAGCCCACGTAAGCCTGGGAGACTTGCCCCTGAAGGCCCAGACCCAAAGCACCATTGATAAACTCTAGGAGTTTAGTGATTGGAGAGAATTTTCTTAATGTTTGGAGAGAAATCGTTTTGTTGCTCTGCATACTTGATAATTTAAGTTTTACTCAAAAAAATAATTTACACAATGTGTGTAATCATTTACGGGTGCATTTAGGTATATCACTTCTTTAAAGAACTATACTTTGAGATCTTTGAGTGCTGTAAACGTATCATTTCAGTTCTATATTGCAATTATAGTTAATGAAATTCTCAAGTATAATTTGTTAATAATGGATATCTCTTATGCATAAGACAAAACAGAGTAATGTGGTAGAGGTATGGCATAATAGATTTAAGAAACTCAATTAGAATAAGCTTTAATGTTACACTAAAAGGGAATATATGTAAATATAATTCATTTTTCACAACAATAATTTATAGAGTAAGAAATATCTAATATATTACAAATGAAACTTATTTCAAATCTTAACCACCTCTTTTATTGTCTACTGATCTTGGAAACAACTATTAAGGTAATAATTAAAACATGCATTTTATATCATAATTATTTAGATACTATGATTTTTGAACGATATATATTTTTATACTTTGCTAACCGCACTAAGTGCACAACTAATAAAGAGATTGAAGTTTAAGTATAAAAATCTAAAAGATTAATATAAAAGAATGTTTGTGTATTAAATAAAATAAGTAACTGAATTGCGAAGTAACTGAAATAAAATAAGTAAGAAGAGAACATAAATAAACATTGTTTTAAATTTTGTAAAAGAGTTAGTGTAGGTATTGAGAAGATTTGAAACATGTATGATAACTCAGAATCATAAATCACTATACTACGGAGCTATCAAAACAGGTAATCTGGCTCGACCCGGCTCAATCCAAGGTTGATCATTTAGTGAGTCAATCCAACCCAACTCACTTATTAGCGAGTCAAAAAAATTTGAACCTGGTCCGGTCCACCACGAGTTGGCTCACGAGCTCACTTAATCTAAAAAAATACAATTTTTTTATTTTTTTTCAGTCAAAACTAAATTATAATTATAATTAAAATATAAATAAACTTTAATGCTATCCAAATACAAACCAAAATCACAAAAATATAAATTATCTATGCATTGACTAAAAAAAACAACTTAGCATGACCCAAATGCACAATCCAATTTAACAGAAAACACTTGTATGACCCTTTATTTGTGGGTTGGTGAGCTAACCCGCCTCACCACGGGTTCAACCCGGGTGAGTCGAGTAAAAAATCAATCCGTATTAAAATTTGTAAAAAAATTTCAACCTAACCCAGCCCGAACCCGTGGTAAGCCGAATTGACTCGCGGGTTCCAACCCATTTTGACAGTTCTATTACACTACTACCAAATAATCAAACATGACTCTGATTTTAATTAAAATTATATAATATAATTATTCAATCTTAAGGTGATTAGGCATTTAAGCAAGATTTATTGTAGACACTAAACAATAGTCAAATTTAGGTCAAATTCACATTAACAAAACATAATATTATGTTTAACTAAAATTATAAGATAATGAATTTATAGATTTTTACTAAGGTTTAGCTTTTTTTAATCTATGCTTAATATAAAATTTAAATTTACACTTAAATTCTTAAATAAGCCAATGGGTTTAAACTACTTAACTATAAGCTCACTTTCTTTTAAATTTCAATCAAATAATACACTTTACAAACCAATAATTAAATGTCTTACTAAAACCTTCACGTTTTATAATACTATAGTATAGTATACTTATTTTTTGTTTTATCGTGTATAGTTTGACATTTAAACTAATTTCATTGGATATTGAATAAAGTTATAATGGAACACCAGCAGCATTCACTTAATGGGATTAAATTTAGAAAAGTAAAAGTATACAATCATAATATGTAAGATTAGGGAAAGAAAGCCAAAATATCATACGCATTTTGCACCCAAAGATGACTAAAGAAGTTAGGATGTATATTTATATAAGATGACGACAGAAAGGAAAGGCCGAATAATCTCAATAGCGCCTAGTCAATCTTTTCAAACGACAAAGCGTTTTTTGTCCTAAAGGAAAAAACTAAAAGTTATTTGTAATGGTGTGTAGCGTGGTGATGAGGGATGATGATATACATTAGCACAAGAACCATGATTGCATGATGCATGAGCGTATATGATGTTTAGAAAGATGGCTTTATATGCTTTAACATCACCTATGCTAATTAATTTGCCATCTTTTTGACAAGCATGAATTTAATTACATATGCAACAATTATCTACTCCAACTAGGTATCAATATCAAATCCAGGCTTCAACCACCCACTTTACCCCTTTCAACCAAAGATACACGCCACGGGTGTGTTCGAAATCAATTTAAAATTTTAATATTGGAAGTTTTCACATACGTTTTCGTTTTCGTCAATGTTTCCAGTGTAAGTATATTGAGGTAATGTTATTATAGTTAATTAATATATTTGGGGTATTATTTGTTTTAAATTTCGTAGTTTATATTTATGTCACACATTTATCCTTAAGGGTGTGTTCCTTTTTATAGATGGATATGGGAGAGAGTGTGAAGATGGATTTGTGTAGATTTAGGAGGATGAATATTTGTGTTTTTTTGAGTGGATTTAGAGGGTAAAGTGAGTGGATTTGGAGATAAGTTTTATGAAAGTTAGTGAAAGATTTGATTGATGTGATAAATAAAATAAATTGTAAAAATATATAGAATTAGAAAGTTACCAAAATACCCTTGATGGAAAAAAAGAATGATTTTATAGTTTGATGTTATAAAAATAATTATAATTAATTAATACGAATTAAAAAAATATTAAAATTATATGAAACTTTTTTTAAAAAAAATTATGAATGTAAAAGAAATTTATAGAATTAAATTTTTAAATAAAGTTATACAATTAATTTTTAAACAAAATTAAAACAAATTAAAAAAAAGTTAAAAAAAAACACATACGCACCGGTGTCGACACTGGTGTTAAGGTCTTCTAGGCACCGGTTACGTAACCGGTGCCCTCTCACTCACACACACCACTGCTGCAGTCACTCACCACCTTATTTCACACACTTTTACACACCATCTTAGTAATATATATGAAGAGGATAAAAAAGTAAATGTTTGAATATCATCCCAGATCTCTCCAAAGTTGAGGGGATGAATTTTTAGAATAAACCCGCAAATCAATCGTCGCTTTTCTGCTTAAATCGTTGAATGAGAACACATAATATTTTTAAATCCATCTTCTCTAATACACGTGAACAGTAGAAACCTTTCAAACGAACCGAAGCTAAAAGATGTATAGAGAGATTGAAAGAGAAAAATGTATTTAAATTGACAAGGATTTGTTAGAATTCATCCAATAGTCTCATACAGTTTAGTAGTTAAAATTAACATAAGTTTAAATACATATTTCTCTTTCAACTCTACGAAATGTATTTTAAAGATAAAATCATGAAAGAGCTCTAAACTCCAAATCAAATAATACATCAACATCCTATCAATATTATCTAAATGTATATATTTTAAATTTTAAATAACTAAAATATTAAGTTATTAATTCTATTTTAATTTTGTGTTGATAGGTCTCTTTTCGATCATACTCATATATAAAAGTTTGAATGAGATATTAGGTCTGGATTTACCCAACCCAATAAGGCCCATTAAGCTCAATAATATGGAGATATTTCAAGATACTCCTATAAGAATAAATATTCTATATTAACGGTAACGATGACAAATCTAGTAGTCTGAGTATACCATAATATTTCTTAATACCATATATTTATATATATTTATAGAATACTATATAAGAGATATGTTTATACAATATTATTATGATTATTGTTTAATTAAGGTAAGTCATTATTCTACAAACATTATTTGATATCATGTTATCAATATATTCATTCTTTCTTACAAAAAATTATAATTTTTTTATTAACTTGAACGTTAGATAATTTTTTAAAGGTGAATCTTTTTGTGTTTCAACCCTCAAAAACATCTCACCACCTCATCTCAATTTCTTGATAAGAACAAAATCCAAATCAGATCATAAAATAAAAGACAATAAAATAGTTAAATGGTCAAATAATAAATGGTTAAATGTTATCTCATTAAAGAAGTTAATTGAATATAAAAATTCTAAAAAGAATACAGTTTGTTAGGAAAGATAGAAAATGAAATTGACCATCAGAATATACATAAACAAGATAAGTAAAAGAGAAAAGATACACTGAATACTCCAAGTTAGAGGTCTCCATACCACTCGTCTAAAACAAATTTAAATATAAAAATATTTTAAAAAAATAAAGAGTTAGCAATTATTTTAGCCAAATTTATATTTTTAAGTCTGGTAATTAATTATTGTATAATTTAAAAGATTTAACTACTAAATAAGTCACTTATGTTTTTAAAAATAAAAATATACATGTGAAAATTTTAAAATATATAACTAAAGTGTGAAGAGGAATTTTGGTATGAATTTTAACTGCATAACTATATATCCATCCCATTGTGTCCTAGTTAAAAATGATTGAATTACACTCCCATAGACTAATTAAAAAAGTATTTGTTAAAAATTTCACATCAATTAAGATAAATTAAAATAAAATATATAAAAATACGTAAATCTCAACTCAGAAATCAAATTTGACATTAAATTCTTCACATTATTACCCAGTGATATTAAATTATATTTAGATTACTGGGAAAATTGTTGAAAAGGATTAAATATCGACGACCTTGCTATTGTTTCATGAACAAGAAATAAATTACTTCATAAAACTTTTAATTATTTAAATTATTATTAACAAAAAAAACTTATTTTAAAACATGTTTTTTTAAAGTCTATAAGTTATACTTTAGTTCAATTTTATTTACAAAAACTCTTAAAAGTTTTACTTTTGTCAAATAGCACAGATTCCAGACAGGACTCCTTTGACCTCAATAAACTATTGTCCCATGGTCATTTTCAAATGGTTGTATTTCACGTGAATTTGAGACTTAGAATGTATCTAGCATTAGAAAAACACTTAAAATATATTAGGTCATTCACATTCAAGCCAAGAAAATGAAAAACCCCTACATCTGACACGGCAATAGTAGACATTATCCAACATATTGTTTTCCACAGAGAATAGCCACAACATAAGGACGATTAAAATACTATGGGTGATACTGTAACAACACATCGTTCCGCGACAACAAAAGACACACTCCTTTTGTAATGCATCATTCTGTTACTCCAGAAAGGCCTTCATGGGGTCATTAGGGTCAATATCAGCAATAAGTGGGAGATCAACCGCTATAGATTCCAGACTCAACCCTTCGTCTCTCAGCTTTTTTATTACTTCCTCAAAAACAACTTCGTTGCCACTTTCAGTGAGATGCAAACCATCACTACATTTCAATCACCAAAACCAAACATATAATCACACGTCACTCTTCGCTTCATAATTGTACAAAACAAAAATCTTAAACTTTTCTCAGACCTTAGATAATCTTTTTTCCGGTGTTGCATTTTGTTCCAGAGATCAATCACAGGTATTCCACATTCTCCGGCCACCGCAATGCATGCTCTAGCATACTCACCGGCTGCTTCGTTTGTCCTTTCAGAAAGACCCTGTGGATTTTCTACATACGGATGTCTACAATAGATATATATAAATTAACTTATTCATGTTTAACCTCTATTCTATACTGTACTCTAACTAGACCATATCAACGGAGAAAATCAAATACTACCAGCGACAACATGAAGAACAAACGACCAATAAAACATTACCTACAACGTAGTTCCTCATCAATTGGAGGAGGAGTTATGAGGAGCACCAAAGTTGTGGGCCATCGCTTCTGCAGTTCAAAGGAAAACTTGTATTATTTATTCATGTTTCCAACATTGAATTGAAAAAAATAAATAAATAATTAGGCAGGCTTATTTTGAAGTAATTTTGTTTCCTTTAAAATTAGAGAAGCATAAAGCAAAAACCCACAGGCACTTTCACACGTAAATTGGATTAAAAATGCCTCTTATAGTTCAATGTGAAAGAAAGGACAGATACATCCTTAGTTTATTGCTTTAGACATCTACACATCATATCACTTTAGAGGAATTAAATTCTTATTACTTGTACTCCATTGCTAGCATCTACTTTTCTCTACAACATCCTTTCAAACTTTTGCAGATGAATATAGTCCATACGTTCATTCTACACCCATTAAACTAAAAATACTCATATCATACAACAAGTGTAAGCATTCATTAGAGATAACCTTCCTCTTGAATGTGGGCCACGTCATTAGCAACTAAGAAGGACTAATAATCACATAAATTTAACTATTTATAGTTTTAACAAATTTTCACAAAGCATATAATCTAATTTTATTAACTTTTTTTTAATTAAAAAAAATAGTTGTGTTAGGTGAAGATTAATCGAGACTATAGACTACATGATGTGTGTTTTCTTTAGTAAAGATGAATTTGATATTTCTATTATACACTTCTCAATCTCTCTTTCACCTAATCCATCTATTTAAAAATACTAGTCACGATTCCACATCCAAACCCAAAATGGAAAGTAAATTCTTAATTAAAAGTGTGAAGCGTTTGTGCTAACGAACTTTTGGTAAGAGATGATGTCTAAGTCCTTAAGGAGAAGCACCAAATTCTTGCAGTCCTAAATGCGGGTCTTCCACGTAATCCTATCTAACATTCATACATAACAGCTCATTGTCGCCAAAGCAGAATAATATAATTGCATGGGAGCCAAAGAAAAGACACGAGAAAGAAGACACGGAAGGGTTTAGGTCGTGAAAACAATGGTAGGCTCCTTTCAACTAACCCTTCCCAGTTTCCCCAAAAGAAAACCAATAAAAAAGTGGACCTTTACACAAAGGTCTCGTGCAAACTCCATTCCCATGGGAGAAAAAAAAAATGCATAAAAAAGCAAAGAAGGAGGGTCCCTTTTGACAGGGTAACATGGCCAAGTGGTAAACGAAACCAAACACACTTCCCATTCCCACGGCGATGCACGTGTAAGAGCTGAAAACACCTCTCATTTCTCAATTCTCATTCAATTCCGAAACCCCACATATACATATATATAATATATATTTGACCACCCAAGACAAACAAAATCATCATAACCTTCTACCCCACCAAACCTCAAATAATTAACCCCTTCTGCGGCATGCAACACACACAACAAAACCACGCTTATCAACCCGCAAGAGTCAAAAGGCTGAACTAAAATAAGTAAATAAAAAAAGAAACTTTTCACATCCCTTAAAAAACAGTGTCACTGAGTCAGTGATTCTTTTCTGGGTTTCAACACCCTACAACTTTTCCCTAATCATTTAATCTAAAACACTTGGAGGCTAATTTACCTTGAAGAAGGAAACAATGGAGTGAAGGTTCCGCTTGTATTCATGGAGAGGCACGTGCTGAAAAGCAGAACATCTATCAGGAAGGCAAGCGTCGTTGGCCCCAAAGAAAACCGTCACAGCAATCGGCGCTGCTTCGGTTCCACCGTCACCGCCCTGTGACGCCGGGAAAACCCTCTCCAACACCTTCAACGCCCACCGCGTGTTGTACCCGCTGTAACCTCTCAGCACCACATCAGCCTGAACAACAACCAACCCCATTTGCAAAAAAGTAAAAACTTTACCTTGAAACGTTCAAACCGACAAAAAAAAAACGAAAGAACAGGGTTGGTTGGTTGGTTAAGGGTAGAAGGGATACCGTGCGAGAGAAATGGTGGGTGAGAGAAGCACCCCATCCACCTGGTGAGAAAGAGTCTTCGGTGATCGAATCACCGAAGAGGTAAATCTTTGGCCTTGTCATGTTTTTGGGTGAGAGGGACAGAGGTGTTTGGTGGGTGCAGGCGAAGGAGTGAGTAGTGAGTGGAGAACGCGGATTGGATTGCGTTTGGGGTGCTACGATGTTGATGCATTTGAGATTAAATAAAGCTGACAATGGTTTTTAGGTTTGGGTGGAAAAAGGCTGCAAATATTTAAATGCACCCAATTCATTGCATTGCACTAAAAAGGCATGTGGTGACAGAGACACTGCCAGGGGCGGCGAGCGACAGGGACAGATGGGACTCCAGCACTTCACATTTTTTTTTTTAACTCCACATGTAACAAAAAGACGATGAAAGTAGAGAGTAACTATAACATTTTCTTTTTTTTAAGATATTAATATATTGTTATTTTTTTCCTTTGAAAAATTATATATTTACTTTTATTTAATTACATCTTTTATTATACAATAAATTTTATGTCAATTATAAGGAATATACTCCTTAAACTAAAGAGTTTTGTTTAGATCAAGGGATGAATAGAATGAATAGAAAGTAAATAAAAGAAAATAGAAAATGAAACATTTTGATTAAGACTTTGTTTATTTGGAGGTAATTATTATTTACTGTAGATCGGAAGCAATGATTTAGAGGATTTTTTATTTTTATTATTTTGTGAAATTGGAAATGGGAGAAATGAGTCATTTGTGAGATCCTTATCTATTTTGCATCTCATTTCTCACATGAGATTTGAAAATAATTTTAAACATTTTATTATTATATTCTTGTTATTTTATATAGGACAATGATATTATGATTCATATTTTTTTACTTTTATCATTTATTTTTTGGCATGATTTAGTATGAGTCATTAATTTTTTTTAAAAAAAAAAAATAGTGGTACATTAATCAATGGTTCACACTAAGTCACCTCAGAGAGTAAAGATTAGAAGTCAAAAAATAAGAGTCATAGTATAATTTTACTTTTATATGATTAAGAAAATAACACAATAGCGGAGTGAAGAAACTAGATATGTTATATTTGAAATCGAATATGTTATTAAAGAATGAAATTACAACCAAATCTCTCGTTGAAGAAGCAAATTGAATTAGGATCTCTTATTATTAAAAAGCAAATGGAACCTATTTCGTTTTACTTGGATCTCATTCCAACTTCATTTTTGATAAAGAAAAAAAAAATTAAATTAATTAGTTTTTGAAATCAATAACATTGAATAATATTTATTTTATTCAAATAATAAATATTATTATTACAATTTTTTTCTTTAATAAATACAAATTATTAAAATAATTTATTTTCATATCAATTATATTATAACATTTATTTTATTCAAATAATAAATATTATTAATAACTTTTTTCATCATCAAAATAAATTTAAAAATAAATTACAATTTATCAAAATATCATTTTATATTACATTTAACATGAATCTTACAATTCCAGTAATCTTATTTTCTTTTATCTAAATATCATTTTTATACTCTTAAAACAACTCCATTATCATCTTCAAATTCCTTAAAAAGAACAGCATAAACTTCATCCTCAAATTCTCTCAAATCAATCATCTCACTCTTCCTCAAATCATTATCCTCAAAAGAACACACCCTAAAAGATAAAGTTGAATAGGGAAAAGTGTACATAATGGATGGGAGGAAACACCTCAGACCATCGAATATGTCTTGGACTGAAGGGCCGAGTATATTTAAACTCAAGAAATGTGGTGCAGGCAACAATCAAAAGGAACCTAATATATCTAAATAAGAGAAATATACATTACTGTATGACGCGAGTAAGATGGAAGAGGAAACCTTGACATTACATACCACAGATGAAGACCGAGGTAATTACGACAATAAAGGCAATTAACATTCATCCATTTAAGTACACCAACAGTTGGTTGGTAGTACAATCCTCGTTAGCAAAATTAATAGATAAGAGAGGGATGTAGACTAATAAAATTCGATTAAGGAAGTCCTAAAACTAGTAGTTATCACAAACCTTAGGCTCATGAAGTTTGACTCATATAAGTAATATAAAAAGTATTATTCATGAGGTAAAAATTACATTGTTCATTATTACTCTATTTTATCTCTATTGTCTAAAAACTGACTTGGAGGTCTGAATAACTTTGCAGGCTCCACACCAAGATTATTCCCTCGCAATGAAAGAGTATACTTCGGAAGCAAACCACAACGAGAAAAAAAAATTAGTGGACCCATGTGATCTTGAAATTCCTTGGCTCATATATATTTTATATCCTGGATGATATATATATATATATATATATATATATATATATATATATATATATATATATATATATATATATATTTATCTGGTATGAAAAAAAAATTATATTAATTTAATTAAAGTGGTAGAATAAATTAAATTGTATACTAATATATTTGGATCATAATTTATTTTAAAATAATTAAATATAGAAGATAAATTTTGAAATCATGAATAAACATTAAAATACATTTTAAATTAAAATAAAAATATTATAATAAAATTAATCATGTAACATTAACAAAGTATATAACTTATTAACCAGCTAAATGGTGAGGGAAAACTTCCCGAACTTGATGGAAGAAAAAGAACGGTGAGAGAGCGTCTTGTACGATGAGAGAGAATGGTGAGAAGCTAATGGGAAGATGCGGCATTGTGCAATTTAATTGAAGGTAGAATAGAGATATAAGATTTTATGGGGGTGCAGGAAGAAGAACCCGAAAATTGGTTGAGTTTCGTTTCAGAAAAGCTAGAGAAGTCCAGCCCAATCAACGAGCTGGGCTAAGTAAAACATTGGGCCGCTTAGAAATTTAACAGATGGCCCGTTCTTTCCCCTTCTCCGCACTCGAAGCAGCAGAAAACCGCTCTCACTATTCTGCGCGGCGAAGGCGAAGGCATCAGAACATCACCGCGCACCCAAAAGGTTTATTCTAACCTTAGTACTCCTTTTCCTTATTTGTGCTTAAACAGAACCAAACCTCTTCAGCCAGCATTCATTTCACGCTCAATTATTTAATTTTCTCTAAATTCAACTCAATTCCGGTAAATAATCGTTATATTGATTTTAGGGATCGATATGCTGGGAAAGACGAGGAAGGTTTCGGCGCGTGGCGAGGCCGTGGCAGCGAACTACGCGTTTGGCCCTGCGGAAGATGACGTCATCATCAAACACCGGCTTCTCACGCGCACGACGACCACCAGGGGCGACCCTCCATTGAAAAAGCTTCAGAAGAAGTTCACCTCGTTCGTCTCCGAGGTTGATAAAGACGAAGACAACTACAACGACTGCGAAAAACTCGCCAGAGCCTTCTTGCAGGAGCTGACGACCTTCGAGATTCCGCTTCTGAAGAGCAAGGCGATTGTGGAGGCCAACGTTAGGGAGAAGGAGAATTTCAACGAGTTGAAGGAGGAGATGAATCGCCAGATCCTGCAGGCGCAGGCTGACATTGAAGATCTCAAGAAGCAGCTGGAGGAGAGCAAGGTCGAGAGGCGGCACAAGGAGGAGTGCGAGGCTATTAGGAAGTTGATTGCGCTGCAGCCACCCAGGTCGGAGACAATGAAGGTTATTTCGGAGTTGGAGAAAGAAATTGCGGCGCTGGACACGGAGAACACGGCTGGTTCCAGGTTGTTGGAGCTCAGGAAGAAGCAATTTGCATTGTTGTTACATGTGGTATGTGTAATTTTGAACCCTGCTTAATGCTTATGCTGTTATCGTATAATATGATTGTTGAGGAGTTTTGCTTCGGTGAATTATTGGGCTAGTGTAGATAGATGCTTGATCCTGATATATTAGGGCTAGAGAATGTAACCAGTGTTAGAATAGTGTGCTTATAATGAGAAGGGATCGTAGTGGTGCTGCAAGTATGGAATAAAACTTGGTGGATGGGATGCCGTTTTGAAAATTGAACACCCTCTAGATTTGTGTGGTATTTAGAATTTGATTCAAATGATATTTGGATGCAATCACGGACATATATGAAAAACTGCATTCACACTGAAAATGTATCTTTTTCTCATGCAATTTAATTGTCGTCTCGTACTCACAAGGTGCGAGTGGTATCTATTGCATGCTGTTTTTGGTGGTGAAAAGAGGGCGTGTACAACGTATCGCTTGTAATTTGGGTCTAATTATTTTTAGAGATAGAACTTGTCTTGCAAGTGAGGAGAAAAGTGAAGAAACATAAAAGTGAAGAGAAAAGAAGTAGCAAAAAGAATGCAAAAACAGATACAGAGAACATTGAATAAACTGAAATATAAACAAAAGCTTTTGGGGTAAGAAGTTGATATTTGCCTTTAGCTCACCTTTAAGACATTTATACAAAAGGAGGTCTGAAATGGGAAAGGCTTGCCACTAGTGACTGGATTTAGATTGGACGGTTGGGGGAAGACGGATGAATTAGTAAATGGATGGCTGACAAAATGAGAGCGAAGAAGGGAAAATATTGGAAGACTTGTCAGGGGGAGGGTGTGAGGAGGGGATTGGGTAGGAGGGGGGAGTTGGCTAGGGAGGTGAGGGTAGACAGACAAGACTTCCCTTGTATCTGGGGAAGCCTTGGGCCTCTGTTTGGGTTATGTTTTCTTACCGTTTTCTGCATTTGAATTTCAATAAACCAGAGGACTACCCCTGCATTCCAAGCAGCCTGTCCCCGAATATTATTGGTTGATTTCAGTCTGTAACAGAAGTAGAAGTTGTGAGATGATAGCCTGATGTTTTTAAACCTGGAACTTTTTTGTGCACCTTAGAAAAGTAAAGAGAAACAAGAGAATACAAGGTTTGAAATACATTTGAAAGGTTAACTTGAGCAAACAAAGCTGTATTTCATGGTTATTTCTTTGAGGGCATGCAACATTTACATTGGTGATTAGGATGAAAATTGTATAATCGTATAAATACATTAGTGGCTCTGGACTGGAAAAAGTTGCAATTTTAAAATTTATCATGTAAAATTGCTTTGAAACTCATAAAGTTGTTGTCTTGTAAAATGTGCTGATAATGAAATCTCCTGCAATATTTTCTCCTTGGAGTTTTTTACTAGAGACTTCAGAATGAATGAACATATTTCAATTTCCCTAATTGCCCTTCGAATTAAATCGTGACCGTGTAATTTTCTCCAAAAGTGACCCATATGATGCATTTTGATAGGATGGGGAAAGGAAATTAAAGGGTTAAAAGTTTTTATCGGTTAAAAATAGAATATTATATATAATAATTATTTTAAATTTTAATTCCCTAAAGTTATATGATGATATTTGTAGGGAAGTTGTTGATATCTTGTAGGTTGTTGTGTATATTCCTTCGTACCTATTACAAAAGGAATGAAAATATCAATGTTCATCTTTTATCTTTTCTATAGTTTTAATGATAGTCTTTTAGCTATTTTAAAATAGTGTAGCCATTAGCTTCCTAACAGTGTTGCTTTTCTTATTTTTATTTATTGACTTGTGGAATGAAATATTTATATCTCTGTCATGACAAGTGCTAACCTTTGTTAGCAGTGCAAACTAAAACACATGTATTGAAAGAGTCAGTAGAGTTTCTGCGAAGCTCTTTGGTTCAAGGATATCTTCATATACTATTATGTATTTTCTATTTGCCTATAATTTCCCATGTCAAATGAACTTTGTTCTTCAATCTATCCTGTCATAGCCTATATATATCTTATGAATTATAACCATCACTGGGACAGGTGAATTATCTTGTTTAATATCTGTAATTGTTAACTGCAAATTAAGACAAAGTGTGGTTAGTGATATTATATGTTGCGGTCTTCATCGGTTCTGTTGACTGTTGATGATAATATTTATCCTGGTTCCTATCCTTGTTGCAGGTGGATGAGTTGCAAAACACAATTGAGGAAGAGCAGAAGAGCCTAGTTGAGGAGATGAGAATGGCAACCGAGGAGCTTAAGAATGGGCTGGAGGACACAAGTGGGGCGGAAGCAATGGCAATTGACCAGTAACTAAATCGAACTTCAATCTTCCTGTTGTAACATTCTTACATTTCAGTCTTGGTTTTTTGTACTCACAGTTTTTAGGAACCATATGTAAATGAAACATCAATGTTATTGTGCTAATACTTAGACCTTAGTAATACTAAATGCATTTTTGATGAAAAAAAAAGAAAAAGTAATACTTAGTGCATTTTGTTTCGATTTTTCTATCAAATTTTATGTAGCCATTCCTTCGTTGTAGTTGGGGTTTTGTCCACTCCACATGTTCATTCTTTTTATTGTTTTTCGGCAAAAAAAAGTAGTGCATACTTGTAACTTGTAAGGTATTTGTATGCCGTACAACTCAAAACCATACAGACTGGGGTCTGACAATTATTAAAAAAGAGAGGAAATAACTATGGTAGATATTAATTCAGTAATGTGATAATAAAATAACACTTTAAAAATTTTAAACAATCAATTCAGTAATTATTTTCTGAGATAAATAATGTGATAATGCATTAACTTTTACATGATGTAATTACTAAAAAAATAAAAGCATAGGTTTTCTCATGAATTTACTTTTATTTAAAGTAATATAATTTTAATGAGGATAATTTATATGTATTTCTTTTATATGGACTAGTGAAATGTAATTTATATGTATTTCTTTTATATGGACTAGTTAAAATATATGGATTTTATTTTTTTAATAACAAAAAATAATAAAATCAATATATATATATATATATATATATATATATATATATATATAAATAATTTTTAAAAAAATATTATATATAATTTTATTTATTTAATATATAAATATTATAAATATAAATAACATGAGGTTAAATTAAAGAAAAAAAAACAGTTAAATGAAAATATGGTTAAATGAAAAACAGTTAAATTTTGAAAAAAAAATCACTTGAAAGATAGAATTAAAAAAAAATGTGGACACTTAAAAATGAAATATTGTATCTATAACAATATATAAAGGGGATTCGTCCAAATTTCAAAATATCCATTTTACCCTTTAAATATAATAATTTATTAAATTTTTAAAAATTGACCGTTACTTTTACAAGATTTTTATAAAATCGGATGTATCTGCTTCTTTTCTTCGTCTTTATTTATTAATGGTTATTCTTTCATCTGTTATCATATATTTCACTTCATTTTTGATAAATATAATTTTAATTTATATATTAATTTAATAACATTACAATATTATCACCTACTAATATAATAACATGCATATTTAAAAATACATATACATAGGCGTGATAGCGCCTGTGTAATAATATAAATATTTAAAAATGTAAAATGAAGCTTGTTCTGATTCATGTATAAATAATTTTTATCATTTAATTATAAATAAATTTTTATTTATTCTGTAAACGATTTTTATTCATTTAATTTAAAAAATTCTTAAATTCAAAAAAAATAGTTAAATTAAAAAATATTATAACTGAAAAAAATATTAATACCGAAAAGAAAAATAATCTTTATATAATAATATAGATTAAATAACAATAAAATTTTCTTCTAATTCTAAAATTGAGATTTTTTTTTTCTAATTCTAAAATACATAATTACGTACTTTATATTTTTAATAAAATGACTTTATAACTTTTAAAAGTCATACATTCTTATTTTAATAAAGGATATTACTTTATACTAAATATGTTATATTTAATTTAAATTTTAATGCAAATTACTTTTCTTTATTCTTGTAACAATATTTTTCTTTTGTAAACTATTATAATTAGTGCATAAAAAATATTTTTTTAAGTAAAATGTTCTTCCGTTTTCATTCTTCATCCTTAGTCTCTTTAATCTCTCATTTCTTCCATTAAAATTTGTCTCGCCTCCTCTGTTTTTTCCTACTTTTAAAAAGAAAACATAGTTTAAGAAGAAAGCTATTGGCAATTAATCTTACGTGAACCTGTGTGAATACTTGAAAAAGTTTACAATGTTCCATTGTATTTTCGAGGCAGAGTTTGCTTAACTTGGCTCTGGCGATGCCAATGAGAGGATGAACAATGGAATATTCAAATCCTTCTTCTCGTCACGTGCCTTCTGCACTTCGCTCATCTCACCCCATCGACCATTTCCTCAAAACCATGACTTTGCTTCTTCCTCTACTTTGTTATCCAGTGCTCTGCAGCATTACATTAATTCCGAGACTCCTACCCACGGCCAAAAGATCCACTCCCGCATTCTGAAATCTGGATTTGTTCTAAACACCAATATTTCTATCAAGCTACTTATTTTATACCTAAAATGTAACTATTTGAGATATGCACGCCAAGTGTTTGATGATTTGCGGGATAGAACTTTATCTGCTTACAATTATATGATTAGTGGCTATATCAAACAATGTCAGGTTGAAGAGTCTCTTGGTTTGGTGCGTAGGCTTTTAGTGTCTGGTGAGAAGCCTGATGGGTTTACTTTTTCTATGATTTTAAAGGCGTCTACTTCTGGGTGTAATGTTGCGTTGCTTGGTGATCTGGGTAGAATAGTGCATACCCAGATCCTCAAATCTGATGTTGAGAGAGATGAAGTTCTTTGTACTGCACTGATTGACTCTTACGTTAAGAAAGGGAGGATTGCTTATGCTAGGACTGTATTTGATGTGATGTCAGAGAAGAACGTGGTATGCTCAACATCCCTCATCTCTGGTTACATGAATCAAGGGTCTTTTGAAGATGCTGAACGTATATTTAACAAAACTTTGGACAGGGATGTGGTAGTATTTAATGCAATGATAGAAGGTTACAGCAAGACATCCGAATATGCGGGGAGATCTCTTGAAGTTTACATTGATATGCAACGGTTGAAATTTAGGCCAAATGTTTCTACATTTGCTAGTGTAATTGGTGCCTGTTCCATGCTTGTGGCATTCGAAATTGGGCAACAAGTACAAAGTCAGCTCATGAAGACTCCACTTTATGCTGACATTAAACTGGGAAGTGCCCTTATAGACATGTATTCGAAGTGTGGAAGAGTCTCAGATGCTCTAAGAGTTTTTTACCACATGCGTGTGAAGAACGTGTTTTCTTGGACATCTATGATTGATGGATACGGGAAGAATGGATTCCCTGATGAAGCACTTGAGCTATTTGGAAAGATGCAAGAAGAATATGGCATCGTACCCAATAATGTGACATGCCTTAGTGCTCTCTCAGCTTGTGCACATGCTGGACTTGTGGACAAGGGCTGGGAGATCTTTCACAGGATGGAGAATGAATACCTGATAAAGCCAGGGATGGAGCATCATGCGTGCATGGTTGATTTATTAGGCCGAGCAGGAAGGTTGAATCAGGCTTGGGAATTTGTGATGAGGATGCCCGAGAGACCGAATTCGGATGTGTGGTCTGCTCTACTTAGTTCTTGCAGACTCCATGGTAATATAGAGATGGCAAAATTAGCTGCAAATGAACTTTTTAAGCTGAATGCTACTGGAAGACCAGGGGCATATGTTGCACTGTCTAATACTTTGGCAGATGCTGGCAAATGGGAAAGTGTAACTGAGCTTAGAGAAATAATGAAGGAGAGAGGAATATCCAAGGACACTGGCCGAAGTTGGGTTGGAGCTGATAATGTCTTTTAGTTCATATAAAAGGAGCAAAGATGCACTACGACATTTTTCTGTTATACGAGATTATCCCTCTTGATTGCTTCTCGTATACTCATGTTTCTTCTTGTGTTTCTGACAATAATGCAAAACATTTAAAGAAAAATAAATAAATACATAAAACAATGTGTTTGATGAAGTGGATTGGCCATGGTGGCTTTTGAGGAAGTTGCAGAAAGTATGGTTCTAGGGAAGGTTAATCCCAATTGACCAAAAAGAAGAAAAACATAACGCAGTCGCTGACTATTTTTTTGCAAGGTTGAAGTCTGTCTGCTTAAAAGAGATAACGTGCTTTCTTTGACTTGGATGTAGCTATACATTATAGGAGACTTATTATCTAATCGAATAAAATAAATAATAAAAGTGAAAAGGTGACCGCGCTATTTCTTTATGAACTGAAAATAATTATAATTTTTATATATGTGTACTTATAATCAAACTTTCTTTCATTAAATTTTGATTCAAATGTTTTTCATTTGTGTAAAATTAATGAGTTTAATTTTAGTCTATTCAATTATAAAACCGTTAAATGTACTAGTGTAATAGTAATAATTAAAAAGTATATTTTATTTAAAAAAATAAAAAATAATATATATATATATATATATATATATATATATATATATATATATATATAACGAGCAACTTAAAGTTTGAAAATAATAAAAAATATTTTATTATAATTTTATTTAAAATTTATTTTTCAAATTATTTTTGAGATTTTCTTTTGAAAGTCTAAAACAATTTGTACTATATAAAAAAACTTTTTTTGAGATCTTTTATTAACTCTAATTGTCTTCCAAGAAAATACACAAAAGAAATTCACAATAAGTCATCTCATAAATTAAGACAAACTCCATCCCCAAATTTATGAGTTGTTTTTGTCCTGTATATTATTTAAAAATTTTCATATTTGTAATATGTTGGTTTGAAATCTACACTGGATTCCTCACAGGTAGTTTACCTTCAAATAACTCAAACATTAGAACAGTGCATCCCAATAATTGATGTATCTTTTACGGCCTGTAATCATTGGAAGAAATGGGTGAATGAAGTTGCAGACATGTTTGGTGTGGTATTGATCTTGATTCAGATGATAACCCCCCAGTTCAACACATCACTCAATGATTCCATCTCAGCATGGCGACGCAGACAGGCCTCACAGTCAACCATTTGAAACTGCCACGTTTAATTACTTTCTGAATAAAATAAAAACAAAACGTTGAATAATGGAGTTTTGGTCTGGTAATCAACCCTACTCTCTGCAGCAATAGGAGGAGTACAGGTGGCTAACCGGCACCTAACTACGCGTTTCTGTTGTGCACTTCTCTTAATTCATAGTCTTCTGTTAATTCATGTTGCATTTGGCCTCTGGTTAAGATAAAAGCTTCAACGTGTATATATATAGTAAGCAAATGAGAAGCTGAGAAGACGAATTAAGAAGATATTAAGTATTGAAGCATGTGCTGCTGCTCTGAAGACTGTAAATGCAGGCCACTTGGGTTTCTGTTGGGCCTGCCTTTTGCCTTTTTGTCTCTTCTTATCTCTCTTGTTGGAGTGGTTGTTTGGATTGTTGGGTAAGCTCCTCTTCTTCCTCTGCTAATTTCGGAATTGCATAATCTATATCGGAACTTTGAAATATCCTTTTTGGCTTTTTTGAAAACAAATTTATACAAACAATATGAGTATAATTTATACATCAGAAATTCATGTCTAATGAATTTTTATTTTGATTTCATTACTTTTTATTTTTATTTTATTTAACGTGAGATTTAAACTCTTACTTAAATTATCGATATTTTTTTCGCTTTTAATGATCGAAGATATTGAGCAACGTTTTGTGCGACTGACAGGTTAATTTTGACGTGCATATGTCCCTGTTGTCTTTGCGTGACGATCATAGTAGAGTTTGCTCTGGCGCTCATCAGGGCTCCAATTGTGGTTATGGAGTGGTTCATCTCTAAGATTCCATGTTAAAGTAATCCTTCTATTTTCATTTTAAAATAATGGTTTGGTAGATTGTCTTTTCATTCATTATGTCCACACAACAATCATACTTCAAATTTTATCAAATTCAATCTTTCTCCCTCTCTTTTGTATCATTATTATAAGGAAGAAGAAAATAAATACATAGTTTCTATTGTATTAGAAAGTTTATACTATATATTATTATAGATCATATACTATACTATTAGATAACGTACATGCTAACCTTTTAAATTTCAATAGACTACTGTTAATTAACTCTCAAGATTTTTTACATTCTTACTAAATGAAAGTCCCTTCAATTAATACTTACAATTAAGATTTTTTTTTTTTTTTGCATTAAAATTGGATCTCCTCCTCTCTCGAACAATTTCGAATCTATTATCCCATATTTATACTTTAGTCCAAGGTTACTATTATACTCTTTTGAATAAAATAATAAATATTTAATTAATAAATTCAACCTTATATTTAAGATTTTTATTTGTTTTTTCTCTATATTTTTTCACTCGATGGAATCTTTATCGTATAAAAATATTCAGCTGAGTCACTATTTAAAAAGAAAAATTCAGTGTCATCTCTTTATTAAATTGATATTATCAATTTTTTTTTAAAATTATAGTGTGTCAAAATCTCAGTCTAACAAATATTCAAATTTGGATATTTTTTATTTAAAAGTATTATGATATATTACAAGTGACATTTTCAAAATAATATTAATGTCAATTTATTGAAAAAATCACGTTAATTTGTTTTTACAAAAATACAGACCAATTAAATAAAAAAGACTGAGATAAAAAACAATATAACCTAAATATAAAAACAAAATTACTGAGTGAACATATAATAAATACTTGCATTTAAATTAGTTGGGCGAGTCACCTAAAAGTAATGCAATCATTACCTAATTGAATGATTTTTTCTTTTATACCAAATATTTATATTTGTTTTCTTTTCCAGTTTTAAGCCTAAATTTGTGTTTCATTATTATTTATATTGGAGAGTAACTTGTATTTGCCTGCTAAATATTAATGAAATAAAACGAAATTAATAACTAAAAAAAAAAGATAAAATACATTTTTAGGTTATTTAATAAAATAATAATTTACACAATTAAATATTCAATTCAATATTATTTTTATATCATAAAGATAAATAAAAAATATAAATGTTAAAATATAAATATAAATAATAAAAACATATTTTAGACATGATTTAATTTGATATCATTTAGATGAAATCATGCAAGAAAAAATATATGTAATTAAACATATAAAAAAAATACGTTTAAGAGATAACCTTTTTTATTTTTAATAGATAAAGAAATAATGAAAGACCGTATAACAAAGATAATTTATTTAAATAAAATAAAATAAATAAAAAGATCATGAAAATATAATTGTTAAATTACTTAACAATAAATTAAAACTATTTTCATGATTTAAAATAAATATAAATATAAATACAAGTATGTAGATATAATTTATAAAAAAAAAATAGATATAATTTAAATCATACCGGATTAATTTAAGAATCTTTCAGAAATCAAAACAATTTTATAAAAAACAACACATAAACCCAATTATTTTCCATTTCTAGTTTCTTTTTTATAACTACTGATTTAGTCTTCTAATTTATTTGTTTAGTTTATTTTGATCTACTTGATATTTTTTTATAATGATTAATTTAGTCTTCTAATTTATTTGTTTGGTTCATTTTGATCATTTTATTATTTTTTATTTAATTTAGTCATCCAATTATTTAAAAAGATATAATTTAGTCTTTTCTACGTTAACACCATGTTTGTACATGTCACATGTTAATTTGTGGAATTTTCAATTTTTTAATTTTTTTTTAAATATGTATATAAATGGTCATGTGTGAGGTTACACTTAACACGTGACAGTAGTAGTGGTTATTCTTAATTTAGTTCTCTATTTAAATCTTTGATTTAATTTAGTTTTCTTATTTCTTAAAACGATAAGTTTTGTCCTCTTCGATTTAAGACCACATTTGTAAATAAGCTTAATTACAACGTATATCTACATATTAAGATTTTTTTTTGAATTTATACATCAAATATTTAAATTATTTTATTTTTTACAAGCATAAAAACTCTAAAAACTTTTAAGTGTAAAAAATTAGTGTAAAGATAAGTTGTAATTAAGCTTAATTTCTAATTTATTCTCAAATAGGAAGAGACCAACTTGGATGGTTTTAAAGAAGAGAGAAACTACATTGAATCAAAATTTAATTAAAAGACTAAATTGAAAACAATTATTATCATTGCCACGTGACACAAGTGTAACTTATCATGTGGCACTATAACTTGACGTGTGGTAGTTTATATAATTTTAAGAAAATATGTAAAATAATATTAAAAATAAATTGAAAATTTTGTGACTTAACACTAGAATTGTCAAAACGGGTAACCCAGCTCCATCCACCACGGGTTGATCACTTAGTGGGCTAACTCAACCCGACTCATTTATTAGCGAGCCAAAAAAATTTGAACCCGGTCCGACCCACCACGGGTTGGTGGGTTAAACAGGTTGGCTCACGAATTCACCTAATTAAAAAAATATTATTTTTTTTTTATTTTTTTTTTCAGTCAAAACTAAATTATAATTCTACTTAAAATCTACAAACATTAATATAAACCAAAGTCACAAAATACAAATTATCTATGTGATGGCTAAAAAAAAATAACCTAATATGACCCAAGTGCAAAGCCCAACTTAACAAAAAACACTTGTGTAACCATTTAATTGCGAGTTGGCTTACGAACCCAGCTCACCACGGGTTCAACTGAGTGAGTCAGTTTCTAAGTGAACCGGGTCAAAAATCAACCTGTATTGAAATTTGTAAAAAAATTTCAATTCAATTTGGCCCAAACTCGTGGTGACGTGTTCCAACCTATTTTGACAGCTCTACTTAACACGTGACATGTAGAGACACAGTATTAATGTCAACTTAACGAAAAATAACCAAATTAAATCTTTTAAATAATTGAATGACTAAATTGAATCAAGAAATAATGAGAAACTAAAATTAATCAAACCAAACAATTAAAGCACTAAATCAATAACTATATTTTTTCCTAATTTTACTTAAATATAAATAATTTTGTATTAATATATTAATATTTATATAATTATAATATAAGCTTCAAATAATTATTTTAGTTGTGAAAATATCTTTTCATCAAGTTTGAAGCAATATGTAAATAAAAATTAATATTTAATTTACGAAAGCATAAATAGAGGTTTGCAGGTGTGCGGAAAAGCACATTCTGAAAATGAGGTCTTTCTGGGAACAGCGATGGATTACAATAGCAGTGGTAACTGTAGCATTTGTGATAGCTGCCTCACATTCAGAATCACCACCCTTATTAGTGGCGTCACCGCCGTGTCCATTCAACTCCATCTTCAGTTTCGGCGATTCTCTTGCTGACACTGGCAATTTGTATCTCGCTTCCCACCCTGCTTCTAAACCATGCTTCCTTCCTCCCTACGGCGAAACCTTCTTTCACCATGTCTCTGGACGCTGCTCCGATGGCCGCCTCATCATCGATTTCATTGGTTCCGTTTCTCTGTTTCTCTCACTCCTACTTTTAATTTTTATTCCAAGTATAATCTAATTAAAACAGAGAAAAAAAATCTATCTATTAGTTAGATCATCCATAAGTGTGTTATCTTGTGTGAGATGAGTGTATTTAAATTACAATGTTTAAGTGAACGACAGTGATGAACTTGTAAATTCAGTTTTATAGATTAAGTCCAAACATAAATGTAAGAGTTAATTGAAATTCATAAAGGTAGTTTTATGTTTGTTATGTGCAGCTGAATCATTGGGACTTCCATTGGTGAAAGCTTATCTGGGAAATAAGAATGGCGACGGAGGAGCCAATTTTGCTGT
>Ga0214543_1000874_pt1 | contig 55096 bp, 30 predicted proteins | sample CNSS2metaG_FD_160094 | JGI IMG/M metagenome (GOLD analysis project Ga0214543, IMG submission 160094) | Root nodule microbial communities from cowpea collected in UCLA plant growth center, Los Angeles, California, USA - CNSS2 | ecosystem: Host-associated > Plants > Roots > Nodule | place: USA... | reverse complement strand
ATAGATATTGAGCATTCTGGAAGATCATTCAAGTGCAGATCCAAGAAGATTGATAGTTGATTCTACCATGATGGGTCTTGCTTGAATCAAGGAGCATATTGTCAAATCTGCACAACATAGGTGTATTTGTTTCTTGATTTTGTTTATTGTATTTCTGATTACAGTTGCTTCAGTGTGTGAAGTGTAGGCCTAGGTGCACTTGTGTGGAAGCATTGCTCCTAGGGGGGTTCTTGATTGGCAAATCAAGTTCTTGGGTTTTAGGGTCTAGAATTATATAGGTGTGCTTGTAATTCTTTGATCCTATCTGTGTCAGTGGAATCATCCTAAGTGAGTTACTTAGGAGAAGACTGGATGTAGATTCATCCTGAATCGAACCAGTATAAATTGTTGTGTTTTGTTTCTTTCTCTTCTCTCATAATCTTTCTTGATTGAATTAAAACAGTCCATTAACCCAGAACTGTGAAATTGATTAATTGAGCTTTAAAACCTAAAAATTTATTCAAGATTCATCTTAAACCAGATAAAAGCCTATTAATCAATTCAGATCCCTTTGTAGTTAAGATAATTAGACAGATATGTTTTTAACAGAAATACGTTACCTTAGGTTTTCATGGTAAAATCTTCTTCTTGCTACATAATCCAAAAACAATGAAAGTGTAAAGGGAGTAAGAAAATCTATAAAATAGAACAAACATGAAATGAAATAAAAATCATACATGGCTACAAATTTTTGGAAACAACTTGCTGCCTTATAGCATAAAACAACGAAGAAGAGTGTTTTTTAGGGTTGGAAATGAAGAAGAGTATTTTTTAGGGTCGGGAATGAAGAAAATTATTTTTTAGGGTTGGGAATTGAGAAGAGTGGAAGAGGCTTTGAGGGCTTCTTTAGTGGCGGCATGAGGATGAATTGAAAAAGGATGGATTTTTTTAATGGAAATGTGATGGGGGAGTTAGATCTGGTAGGAGGTATGAGTGCAGAGGCCGAAAATGCAGAAACATTGTAAATCCATCATCTACGGTTACAAACAAGGAGCACAAAGAGAGAAAATACATAAATGGAGACAAAAATAAAGGGGAGGATGAACTTCAATAAGAACCTAAACATATGCCAAAAAAGATAGAAGAAAATACCTATCATTGAACCCAACACCACCTTTGCTCTCATTTTCGTCCTCCATGCAATGAAGATCTAGAGAGGAAGAAACCCAATAGAGAAATTTGAAGATATGGAAAAGAAGAAAGAGTGGAAACCATCCATTTATCATTTCCTTGGTGTCCATCCGGTACAGTACCCTTGAAAATATATAAAAGAAAAACTTTTGATGAAAAAGAATGAGAACTACAAAAGAAGAAGAAGAGAATGAAGATTGCAGAAGAAAAAGAAGAATACCTAACCTTTGAACCATTTCTACTTTGATGAAGAAGAAGGACTATTGTATGACAAATCAATCCATTTGTCCATCAATCACAATTATATAGTAATTTCATTAAGGTTCAGTTTTCTTAAAAGGAGAAGTATCCTCGTATATAAAAAAAACCTTTGATCAAGTAAGTTACCTTTTGATCCACAAGAATCATCTCCATCTGTCCTTTTGATCTAGAAAAATCCTTGTTTTCTACAACCCAGAGATCGATAATTCTGACTACTAGTTTCAATGTTTCTGTATAAGCAATATATAAACATGAGATCCACTATATAACTAATAAAAGAAAAAACTTTGAACCAAAGAATCATGAAAGGTTGAAGCTTCAACATCCAACCAAATAAAATCAAGAAAGGTTGAAGGTTCAAAGTTACAAAATAAAAATACTATGACAAAAGGAAGGAACAAACTTAAAACCAACAAAATATACGAAACCTTGCAAGTTCAAAATAACAAAATAAAAAGAAGATCAAAGCAACATCAAACGTAAGGTTGAAGCTTTCAACCAAAAAAAATCAAGAAAGGTTGAAACTTTAAAGTAGGTTGAAGAAAAAAAAAATTCAACCAAAGAAGATAAAAGCAATTAGAAACGTAACCTTTCAACCAAACTATGAATAAATGAATGAACTAACTTTCAAGCAAGAAGGAAGAAGATGAATATGAATGAATGAGGTGGAAAGATTTCACGATTGAAGGAAGAAGATGAATATGAAAAAAGAGGTGGAAAGAAGGATGAAGTGAATATGGGCTATAAAAAGGAGGTGTACACATGTCGGTATAAGAAGTGATGTGCAAAATTTTGGAGAATGACCAAATAACCACAATAATGGACACATGTCAAGACATTAAGTTGGGATAATTAAGATTTTCATTAGACTTAAGTTTTTTTTTTAGTTTTATAGTAGATATAGTACAAGATCAAAGTTAAAAAAAAAATATTTTTAATCTATTTAAGTTTCAATTATCTATAACAATTAAAAATGTGAATGAACTTTGTAACTCTTTTTTTAGTATATACATCTTTTTGCCTTTTTTTTTCTTTTCATATTCTATAACATTCGTTAACTAAAGAAAAAGGATTACCACTACTAGAAAATTTTTAAAAAATAAACAATTTTAGTAATAAAAAAATTTTTAGTACTGTAGTGATCGATTTAGATTTTAATTTACAGAATAAAAAATTATTGGTTATTAAAAAAATCACTATTATGAATAAAAAAATATAATTAGTCATTAAATTGTCACTAATTAATTAGAGACTAATTCAAAAACTAATTACTTTGGTAAGAAAAACCTTTGATAGCTAATATTTAATGACTAATTTATAAATTTATTTCATTGTTAACAAAAACCTTAGTAACTAAATTATAACGATTAATTTAGAGACCAATTATAATTTTTTATTTACAATAGTGACTATTTTAGTAATCAAAAATTTTTTATTTTGTAAATTAATATCGAAATTGGTCACTATAGTGATTAATAGTTTTCTTGTCACAAAAATTAGCTGTTAAGGGAGAATTTTTTGTAATGTACTCAAAATAAGTGGTGATGAGAGATTGAATGTTTCTATTGTATAATTAGAGTAACTGATAAAAATTAAAATATTTTTATAATCATTTTTTCATATATTATTATAATTATAGTTTTATATTTTTTAATTATTTTCATTATATTAATAATTATATCAAAATTTTAATTATATGTATTATTGTTTTTGATATACAGAGTAGTTGCGCATATGTTTCCACATTTTTAATATCATAAATAAAGATAAACAACTTTTTTTTTTATCTATTTTTATCATTATCAATATAAATAACTTTATTGATTATTAAGACATTTTTACAAGAAATAATATCTTATGTAACTTTACAAATAATCCTATTATGTAATTATAACATCATGAAAACTAAGAAGAATATTTATTTTTATGATCATTTTTTATATGCACTTTTTTTCTTATTTCAATATAATTTTTATTAATAATTTTCATTTTAACAGTTATTATAATAATTAATTTTTAATAATAATAATAATAATAATAATAATAATTATTATTATTATTATTATTATAAAAAAGTGGACTAGCGCTTATATTTCCATCGTCTAAAATTGAAAGAATTAAAATGGATTGAAAAATAATACAATAATTAAATTAAGTGCCATTTAAATTAAGTGTCAAGTCCAATTCAATTAATTGACGTATTCATTTTTGATGAAGAAAAATTGACTTAAGTAGTCTAGGTAAGGATCAAATCTTATAAATAAGTAAACCTATTAAAAATAGCATTTTTTTTTATCAGCTATTAAAAAATAGTATTAAAGAATAGTATGATGGATATATTCAGAGTGGCTTTTATTTTTGGTAACGTATAACCGTAGGCTTTATCTATAAATAAATTATAACCGTAGGCTTCTTTTTCTTAAAGTTTGTTACATTGTCACCTTATATTAAATTTATTTATGAAAAAGAGTGAAGATTTTAACTTTCAGCAATTTATTGGACTTGACTAAAGTAATAATTATAGTTGTAACGTTTGTATTTTAAAATTTTATAAATTATATTAAATTTAAAATAAAGATTTAATTTTAATTAGAATTTAAAGTTAAGATTAAAATTAAAGGAAATACTTTTGATGAGAATGCTCTTAATCGTATAATTTGAGTCCACAGTTATACCTCTTCGTAAGTAATGTCTGAAATGTCTACCTTTATCATAATAAATATTATTTGAAGTAAAAGTTCCCTTTGTGTTCTAGTTTCCTCCGTATTGAATTGTGAAAAAATAAGAAACCTTTCGCTCTTGAGCTATGATACATTCATACTTTAATTTGAATTATGTATTCGTGTTTGAAACGTATTTATCTGTCTGATACTATAAGATATTTTATTGATGATGATTAATAAAGTATCTAATTTATAAAGTTGTAGTATACTACAAAAAAATATTTGAATAATGATCAATTTTAGTGACAAAAAATAATTAGTTACTAGATAGTGACCAATTTAGGTACCAATTTAAAAACTAAAATTATTGTCAAATAAAATAGTTCCAAAAAATTAGAATTGATCTCTAAATTGATAATTAAAATAGTTTCTATTATGAATTAGTTTCTAAATTGGCCAGTAACATTAGCTACCAAGGTTTTGACTACCAAAATAATTGGTTTCTAAATTGGTTATTAACATTAGCTATCAAGGTTTTGACTACTAAATAATTAGTCTCTGAATAGGAAATTGGTCTCTAACATATTTTCTATTACTAAAATTAGTTATTTTTAAAAAGTTTTCTTGTAGTGGTACTTTTATGATGACAATAATTTATATTTTTTATGTTGACAACTTTAGTACATGTAGTTTTAATTTGGATTCACACATTAACAATTATATATTTATTATGTTTTTAATAATTATTATACAATTTTTAATATTCATACGTATCCATCACGTACATTATCCTATTATTTAAAAAAAATAAATGTATGAACGTATTAAATATGTGTCGTATTCGATACACGTATCTCAATGTTTGGCAAAGTAACTAGTAGTTCCAACTTATGTTCTCAATGTTTGGCACTATTATGGCACTCGTGAAACTTCAGGATTGGTGTCTTTATATATATATATATATATATATATATATATAATACTTTTTTGTCTCAATTTTTATTTAGTTTTGTCATTTTAGTTCTAATATTGTTTTTTTTCAAATAGGTCCATATTTTCATCAATGTTGTTCAATTTGGTCTTTTTATAACGGTAATGAACTATGACTATCACATGTTTTTGTGGGTTTTTTTGAATTTTTTAAACTTTTTTGATTTTTTTTTGATTTTTTAATTATTTTTTTAACTAACAAAATGTCCATGTGTCAATCTAGCCGTATGTCACATATTAGAGTCAATGTTTTATATTCAATGTGGTCTCTATATTCGTTATTTTTGTTCAATTTAGTCCCAATATTTTTAAAATGAAACAATTTTGTCTCTCTTCAAATTGAGACCAAATTTAATTTTTATATAAATGTTATAATGATGTTTTAATAAAATTCACATTTTTATTAAATATTTTGGTTTAGGGTTACAATTAGTTTAAAATTAGAATGACAATTGTAAAGATAAGGACTAATTTTAAAATTTTAGATATATGATGTCAATTGTCATCCTTAAAATTTTCGTTCTAATTTTAAAATAATAGTAACCTTCAACTAAAATATTTAATAAAGATGTGAATTGTAATAAAAATATCATTATAAGTTTTATATAAAAATTAAATTTAGTATCAATTTCAGGAGGGACAAAATTGTGACTAAATTGGACAAAAAATAATGAATAAGGACCAAATTGAATATAAAACATTGACTCCAACACGTGACACACTACTGGATTGACATATGGACATTTTTTAAAAATTATAAAAAAATTAAAAAAAATTAAAAAGTAAAAATAAAAATAAAAAAAGAATCCAATGATGTTTGCAAAAAAAGACCAAATTGAACAACATTAACAAAAATGATGACCTATTTGAAAAAAAAAAATATTAAGACTAAAATAACAAAACTATACGAAAATTGGGACAAAAAAGTATTTTAACTCTTTTTTCTTTTATTTCATTGAGTTGTTTTTACTGTAGGTAAATAGTGAGGAGTGAGGGAATAATACATGTTGAATTTGTTACGGGAAAAGTGGTATTGGTGAACAAATAAATAAATAATGGAAAAGAGAATTTGTCTAGGTTAGGTAAAATAATGAATCTAAAGTGATTGTTCTTGTGTATATAATTGACCAATAGATCTTGACATTATTTTTAATTAATTAGACCAGTGAAGAATGGTATAACTAGAAGTTATCATTGATGTGTCACACTAACAATTTGGATTTATTAATGGACCCATTTTCAATGATCATCAATAAGACAAATGAATTTGTCTACATAATATTGTGTTAAGAAGTGAACTTTAAATCTAATTCAATCTCACGAAATCGCTTGTAAGGTGATGTTTGCACCACACTTATATAACGAAAATCTTGTTAGGATAGACTTTTTAAACAATGGGTCTGATACCATGTTAGAAGTGAACTTTAAGCCTAACTCAACTTCACAAAACTGACTTATAAGATGAGGTTTGCACCCACTTATATACTATGAAATTGTCTTATCTCTAGTTGATGTGTGACTTCCAACATATTGAAATGATATGTTATACATTATAGTAGTTATCACAAGACAAACCAATAAACAATGGTTTAGATACATCTATGAGTGGAATGATGGTTATGTTTTGGTTTTACTATGGCTAATAACATATCATTCTAAAAGAATTGGACTTGAAAATGGAAACATGAATGGATCAATAGCTTTTTGTAGTGATAGCTTATTTGTATATGTTTTAGAATTGAGATACAAAGTGTTGCTTTGGTATTGTGTGTTGGCTTTATGCATATTGTATTGGAAATTGCATTCTCATCTTATAACAACAAGTCCTAATGAGTGGGTAACGATCTTTGACCTATACTTCTATTTACCACTATGTGAACTAATGCATTTTGAAGTAGTTGTTCATTTTATTTTTTATGTGTCTTAAATATTTTAGATTATGTAAGTAACAAGATTCATTAGATATAACGATTGAGGTCTCTTAAATTTTTTCTAGTACCTTTCTTTTGATGATACGATTTTCATATATCCTTTTATTAAATCATTTCTATGTTTTAGACCCATATGTAGCACTTATAGAGCCTTAATTTTGTCATACACCAGATTCGTTGCCTGTATATAAGATGATCAAATTAAGACTTAAGAAAAACTACTTGGTGTTAAAGTTGTATAATATTGGGATGTGAAGAAATTTCTGGTATCATATGGGCCTAAAATATCTTTCAAGCCTTGATAAAACGTTAAGTTAACAAGACGAATCCAAATGTCTTTATCAAATCATTAATAAGTTGTTTCTCTCAAATATTAGAATTACTCTTTCAAGCCTTAAATATTCAAATTATTTTTAATAATTTGATTATAAGAAGGGATTGATATATTTCATAATTAAAATGATCTTAAATGATTAACGACCAATTTATTTACATATATAAAAATATATTATGTGACTGACAATTAATTTGATTGAACTTGAGTAAGCTACTAATGAGTTATTACGTAATATGTTACATAAGTCTTTTTTTGCATAAATTTTTGAACGTTGTAGGGAAAATAAAATCAAATGATTCCAAATCAAGCTCTCTTTGATTTATAAAAGAAAGAAAAGATTAAAGTCCTAACAAAAGCATTTTGAGGACTTGAAGATCAAATTGAAGAAATTACCAAGTCATTCCTTATAAACAAATATGATTAGAAGATGATGGAGAATGTTAATAAATTATATTCAAATTCATCAACTACTATCATCTCAAATGACTATAAGATGGATGTGAAGTTGATCAAGAAAAATAAGAGAAATACAACATACATTAAAATGAAAAAGAGTTATCGAGAAAAATTCGAAGTGGAAATATTGAGTGTCCCAACCATAGTGTGGACTAAGTAAAAATCCCTTAGTACATGGTACCCAACCCCATTAGCCCATATTAAGGAAATCCATTAATACATAGTATTGAGCCTTATATACTCAGAAAGCCGCCTACTAGGTACTGTGTACTATGGAATTTCCTTAGTACACATTATCTGGCCTCATCAACCCACTAAGTCGCCTACCTGATATTGCATACTATGGAATTCCCTTAGTACACAATATTTGGCCTCATCATATCACTAAGCCACTAACTGGATACTGTATACTATAGAATTCTTCTAGTATGCAGTATCCAGCCTCAGCAACTTACTAAGCCACTCACTGGATATTGTATACTATGGAATCCCCTTAGTTTTACAGTATCCAGCCTCAGCAATTCACTAAGCCACTTACTGGATACTATATACTATGGAATTCCTTTAGTACACAATATACAACCCCCAACAACTCACTAAGGTGCCTATTGTGTACTATGAAATTCCTTAGTACATAATATCTCATTCACTCGTAAAGCTGCCTACTCAGCATAAAGAATCCAACCTCTATTGCCCACATAGCCGCTTACCGGGTACCGAGTACTCTGAACTCCCCAAAGTATACAATACTTGGCCTAGTTAACTTACAAGCCGCTTACTAGCAACCATTAAGGGGTCTCTGGTAATTTTGCCAATTTTTACTGGATCCAAGAACAACTAAAAAGGTATTTTGGGCCAAAAGGCCCATTCTAGGTAGGACCAACAAGTAAAAAGGTATAAATAGCACATTGTTCTATGCATTCATTATGCATTAAAATATTATTTGAAGTCTCTACAGGCACACCTACACCATGATCGGAGTTACGCCGGAACAAGGAGGCATCAAACTGAAGACCAGATACTAAAGGACTTGTAGAGTCTGGCAGAATACAACTTAGCCCCATAAGAACATTGAGCGAATAAAGTCAAATATAGAGAAAAGGAATTGTGTTGAATACAATAGGTTGTGAGCTTAACCATTATAACATTCTTCACCATTGAGAAGTTTACCCATTAAGCTTAAATTCTTCTCTCCTTCTTTGAGAGTGTTTTCTGATTCTGTTTGAGAGTTCTTAATGTCAAGGAGAAATTAAGAAAGATACATGGAGAGGTTAAATTTATGTAACTTGAAGAGGTTGATACTTGTTGTGTCTGGAGAGACTATATTTGTAATCAATTAATTTGAATAGTGAAACCTTTTAAGCAATGTATTTTAGGTAAACATAGTCCAAGGGTTTGGGGTGAACCAATATAAAAATTCTTCTTTATTATTCTTGACCTATTTATTGCTATTTGTTTTAGATTAATTAACATGCAAAGAGTCTAGATTCTATTCACCCCTCCCCCTTTTCTAGAGTCGTTTGCACCAATAATCCCTTTGTAAGAAACAAAGAGAAATTCTCTATAACCATAGAATAAACATTTATAAGTATTTGATGTGTACCATGAAGTGTTTTGGACTACTTATACTTATCATTTTCTAGTCAAAAAATTATTAGACAAAATATATAAATAAAGCACTTGCATCTGTCCAAGAAAAAGTTTATAAGACGAAATATACTCATCATTTGTCCAAGCAAAATCCCATCAAATGAAGTATATAAGCAAAGTATTTGCGTCTATTCGGTTAAACAAAGCATATAAGTCAAAACACTTGCTTTTGTAAGGTACTTGTGTTTATCGAGTGCTTATAAAATAATGTTTTATAATTTATTTTTAAGCACATAATTAAAACTAACGATAAAGTTTTATGAACATTGATCTAACATTTTGATTGTTATTCTTGAAACTAAATTCATTGATTTTGATTACATTAAGGAATTTTATAAATATGATCCATATTTTGCCTCTCGATATACTGTTTGTGTGAAGCTAGTGAAAATGGTTGCCTTCAGAATATTTTTTTTTTCAAATAGATATGATTATGTGTACCTAAAGATTTATAAAAGTTTGCTTGTGAAAAGATACACAAGCTAAGATTAGTGATGCATTTTGGTTTACAAAAGATACTTATCATAAGAATTACATTGTTTACAAAGTCGAAGAATAAAGTAATGTCTCATACACTTTAAATGTTTTACCTATTCCCAATTATACTTGGATAGATTTGTAAATGTACTTTGGTTTAAGACTCTCACACACAAGAAATGACATGAATTACATTTTTGTAATGATGGACACATTTCAAAGATATAACACATTTTATACCTTGTAAGAAGATTATGATGTTTGTCATATTGTTTACTTATTCTTTAAGAAAGTGGTTAGGCCTAGGCTTCATGATCTACCTAGGAGAATTACAAATGATCCGAGATACCAAATTTCTAAGGCATTTTTAGAGGATATGATATAATGTTTTAGTTATAGGTGGAATTCACTTAAAAGAAATAGCATATAATAAGAAACAATTCAGGAATCTTGAAGCAGAGCGTGGATTGATGATGGACCAATCACAAGAAAATGTGCTAAATAAATGTTGAATGAAGTTTAATCCAAAATCCAAAATGTGAATTATGAAACCCAAAATCCAGCTTTGAACAAGAGAAGTTAGTAATACATTTTCTTATACACTCTATAACACAGTTTATATATTGGATAAACGCGATTTTCATGATGATATCACACATCTTATTTAATGAATCTCATTTATTACTTAATGAGATTCACCCAATACTAGAAAATACGTTAGACAACATACAGTGAAGTGTGATGCTAGTATTTCTCAAAAAAATAAGAAACACTAATGCCACACTTTGTGACACTTGAAACAAAGAACATAACACAAGAAATTGTTGACATCAACACAGACAAGATCCATGGTTGCATGAGGAAGTGGATGTTTCAATAAAGCACAGTCTTCTCCTCTTGTTAGCATGTGATGTTCTTGGTGAGAACTCAAGTGAGGCAGAAGCCTTTTCAAGCACAGAACACAGTGCCTGGTGAACAGTTCTTGCAACAGCTTGGGATGCTTCAGTGTCAATACTAACGTTCCCTTTGCAACATGTGAAGACGAACACGTTCTTCATTCTTCCTGCCAAAGTTGAAATTTCTGCCTTCTCTAGATGCAGTGGAAGGGAATCAAGGGTTTGTCTTAGGTCAGATATTATTTCAGGTCGAAAATCACAGCAAATAGTTGCACTGTAAGACATGGATCCATCACATGGTTCAACTTTCACTTCATCAGCATCCATTGGGATTACAAAACCCTTGCTCGCTTCTACTGCACTTTTCTTCAATTCCTTCACTTGCTTTATCACTTCAGCCAGTAAAGTGGCTTTATCCATCTAATCAATAACAATTCACCCACAAAAATCAAAATCAACATATTTTTTTAACAAATGTTTTACTCAAGAAAAGAGAGGATGATCAGAAATAAAAAGTACAATAATTTTCTAGTTAGACACTGAAAAAAAGAAAAAAAAAATAAAACTGTGCTACTTTTTTTATGACAGGACAGTGACCTCATGGATTAATTACTGCCATTATTGTTTCATTATCATCTCTCGTACCTATCAACATGACTTCAGCAAGAGTGATAAGTGATAACTCAAGTTGATTGATCCTCTGGTGATGGTGGCTAGTATGATAACTTCATTACAAATGAAGCCAAATCCAGTAATTATACTAATTATGGTAGTTGATTAAACTAAGTCTCTAATTACTCATTAGTTTTGGCAAACCAATTCTTAAAAATCATACAATGGTTTTTCTTCCATGTCCTGCATCACCATTATCAGTTAGCCAACAAAAAGAATATGTCTGTTCAACAAAACAAGACAAAACATGCAAAACACAAGCTATCACATAATATTTAAATACACTGACTCTGTCATATGACACCCAGAAGAACAGCTGGCACGTCTACGACAACACTTGATATGAATATCCTATCAATCTGATTATAGAGATGACATTTATGCTCCTTTATTTTTTTTCCTCTGATAAGGACCATCAAATTAAAATACCTGGTCAAAATTGACATTCTACTGTGTTTAATGTTTTATAATTTGGTTCATATGACTTGTTATTGGAAAAACCCAGAAAAAAAAAAATAGCGCCTCCTTCCGTTGCTTTTATATAAAAATATTTCTATGAGAAATCCAACCAAACCAGTAACCTTTTAACAAATAAAGTAGTATTAATATCAGAAGCTATATTTGAGCACCCAGCATAAGGAAATGAACAATAAGAGAAGGGTTTTCGGTTTAGAAGTATAGAATATGAAATCATAAAACAATACATTATAAGTGAGGATGTATATCATACATAATAAATAACTCCACATTACATAATCAACTGATGCATATTGGTAGTTGACTCTAGCAAGGAGCAACTTCCATACACCTAGTTGACCACATAAGGACAACTATGATGCAATCAAAAGCCCTTAATTTAATTACAATAATTACAATGATGTGCTTCAAATCTCAACTTGTGGTGTTTATATACGCCAGACTCTGAGCTCCATTCTATTTCCAAAATTAACATGCATTCACAGCCACAAGCATTATGACATAACTGAAAATAAAATTACCACAAGGTAACTTTGTGTTTAAAACTATCCTAATGTGTCAAAAGTCAGTGTTTTTTATTTGTCAAGTAGCTGATTGATGACTTAATATATGTTTTTCTTACTCAAATTTTCTATTTTCAACTCTCCCCGGTAGAATAGTTTGCATTTCCATCTTTCTTCAACTTAAACTGATTCAACGTAACACGAGGTCTGCATAATGATTTTTCACCCAGTTTCAACCTTCTATCAAATTTGTTATATTCCTTTTTCATATCACCAACAGAATATGCGTTTCGTTGAAACGTTGTCACAGTTCTTATGAAAGAACTGGCTAGATAGCAAAATTTAGAACAGCTACCCCAGCAAATTCTTTCTCTCTTAATATATAATACATTTATAACAACAAATCTCAGCCTAAATTTGAATGCAGTGAAATATTGCCCCACATTTAGCACAAAAAAGTGAGTATTGTATTGTCCCCACAAATTTATATATTTGTCAGGGTCCTCTCACTTAAAATTTCTGAATCCGTCGATGTCCAATTATAGAATCAAAGTGAAATCAGGAAACTAAAGAGCGAAAATAATTCAGTGCTGTAATGAGCCATGCACAATAAAAGAACAAATTTCCAACAGAAGGAAAAGGAAGGAACAAAAACATACCTTTTCAGTGGATGGTACAAGGCCACGTAGTGTTGCAAGATGACCGTTTATTCTCTCCCTCCTTCTTCTCTCTGCTTCACTGTGGTTCTTCAAAGCAGCCAAAGCTTTGGCCTCACAAATCTCATTCTTCCCTACCCTTGCAGCTGAAGAGAACTTCACCAGTTCTCCCTTCTCACTCTCATAAACCAAAGAATGTGACGATGACAAGCCACCGTTTGCAACATCACCATTGGAGGCTCCAACAGTTTGCAAAGTGGGATTGAACAACCCCGAAATATCAGAGCCAGAAGAAGAGCTTTTCTCATAGAAGGAGTGAACCATAATATTAAAGGTTTTAAATTGCAGTGGTTAGCAAAATTACGATCAGGGAAACTCTAAAAAGCTGGATTTTTGGACCAAAACTGTGATGATGAGCCGTTTTGTTAAAACCCTTTTGAGTGGAGTGGAGACAGAAGAGAAAGAAATGAAGGAAGTTAACCTGGTGGACGAGTTCGAGGGGCGAACCAGAAAGAGAGCTTTTGGAAGTGGATGGTGCCTTGAGAAGGTGCTAGTTTGGTTTGTTTGGTGATGGTGTTGGACATAACTTCCATTAGGCAAGGGAAAAGGGTTGAAGGGGTTAAAGGGGTGGAAGATCAGTGTGAAAACATCCACGTTTTCATCTTGGTGGTGTTGAGCTCAACCATTTCCAAATGGGAAAAGGCCAAAAGGGTGAAGAACTTTGGGAACTGAGACTTGACTCTGACTTGGATTTCAGTGACCGAGTACTGACAAGAAACAAAGGTTATGCTATGCTTGATGTCTTAAAAGTGCAGATAGAATTCAGAAGAGGATCACCACTGAACAATGATCTTGATTCTTGAGCTTATTGATATATGCGTAGTTTGAACCAAAACATCCATGTGGTGGTGCGTAATGTTGACTAAATATTTATATTTATGTTCATTATTTGGTCAATGTGTTATAGCCACACTCCTGTGCTGACACTGTTACTACTGAATTATTCATTCAGAGTAGTGGAAACCAACCCATTGGATTTAATATTTTTTTATTTCTTTTCTTTTCTTTTCCTTTCTTGCAGCTTCGGATTTAGATGCGTGCAAGGCTTAAATTATCCTTCTCAAACAAAGTGTGATTTTATTATAATAATAATAATATTAGTAATAAATAAATAAATAAACTTATTGGATTGCTGATTCAAAATAATTAATTATATTTTCTTTTTGGGTGGCGGGAGCGAGATAAGGTGATTGGGTGCTTGAAGTCGTGTTGCTTCGTCGCAGCTTCGTCATATAGCCATTATTAAAGGGTCTACTATGATATTTTTTACTCCTATTTTTAGTAAAACAATTTCAATAAAAATATAATTTTCATGTCTTTTTTCACAGTAAACTATTATAATACTCTGTCGAACTACACTTTATACAACATAAAATCGTAATTACGTTAATCACTTTTACGAGAACAGACCCATAAGTATTATTTAGTGACGGCTCTAATCATTATTGTCTTAAAATTATTAACAACATTAATCCTAACCTAAACTAAAATAAGGACCAAAATTGGAGCTTTTGATTGGAACAATTTTTTAAACCCAAACCCAACCACCAACTTATTTAGTTTTAACGCGATATATATAGTTAAATCATAAAATTAAAGAAATATTCAACTACAACTAAGATACATTTTACAATTATGGCATACAAGAAATCAAATTAAACTACTATAACAAATGTTACACCGTTCATTACATTAAAAAAAGAAAAAAAAATCACTGTTATATAAAATTTTTTCTCCACCTTGATTATATCTATAAAAAGGTATGTTAATATAAAATTATGCTAATAAAATAATTTAAGAAAGCACGTGAATAACGTGAAATATATGAGAATTAAAAGTGTTACATAGAAGTAATATTTTTGTTCTCACATACAATGCATCTGGGTTGTTGTAGTGATAGTACAGTTGTTACATACTTCCTTCAATGGTAGTTATTTCAAACTTAAAAAAAAAAAAAAAAAAAAAAAAAAAGGAGTAGGAGGGTGATGAGGACGAAGCAACCCATATCATCATGCTTAACATTTCCATGGAGATTCCTACAATAATTTAATAAAAAGAGGATGGAAAGAGATTAAAAAACTTGGAGAAGAAGGGTTCCGACATGTACCTAATCTTATCTTTGATGACTTTTTCATGTTCATAGTGTAATTAATATTTATATGGACATTCCATGATGTTCTTTCTTTGTAAATTTTAATGATGCATGTATTCTTCACTTCCTTTATTATTCTGTAGATTCAACTTTATACCTATGCATTTGACATCCATAATTTCGTATATTCACAAATATACGAATAATAATCATGATTTTGTTCGTCATGATCTCTCTAATATACTAGTGAATTTTCAGTTTCTTTTAAGCTACGATGTTATGAGCCTTAGAAGTATGCATGCAACTTAGTCAAATACTTAAGGAATTAATCTCTTAGAATTTTACTTAACAACAATTACGAAATTATTATTGCTTTAAACTTATGGGAAAAGAAAGTACTCTCTTTCCTTTTAAATATAAGATAATAGTTTTTATTCTATTTTTCTATAAGAGAACTCTAATTAGTTTTTACTAAATTATTTTAGTTAGTAAATATATATGTTATGAATTGTTTATTCATATTTCTTTTGAAAATCGGAGAATTGAATATTTTGGTTTTAAAAAGTAAAATTTCATTATTGGATTTTTCTCTCCATACCTTAATCATTTAAGAGTAAATTTGAAAAGAGAAAGAATAATTACAAATAAATTTAACAGTATTAATTAAATGACTGACTTTTTTGGCACAATTACTAACTTAAATTAACCATTAATGTGTTTTAATTAGTTCACCGTGTCAAATTTGCACTCTTGACGCATCCGAAAAGTAAAGGATCTTTTTTCATTTTATGAGGTAGCAAAGTGTCCTTTATTTGAATGAAGAGGTTGGTCCTTAAATGGAAGATGTTTAAATAAATTAATTTTGGGGGCATTTTGACTTTTTATTTTTCTTTTATATGTTGTTTTCTAAGCCCTATAAAGTAATATTATCTAATGTTGAATTAAGGTGGACGTGTAAGTTGTGTAAAGTAATAATAAAACTTAAGTATTTGAAAAGAACTTCTATTAACTAATAATAAGTTCATTGTAATGTCGGTTGGAAATTACAACATTTTCTCCACATATAAGTTTACTTAACCCTAGTTACGTTACAGCACATATTGATATTGACACCCCACCTAAATTCCTTCTATTTGACATTCTTATTGGGCTAAAGGGCTAAAGGGCTAAAGTGTATCTAACTAACCCATTAGTTGAGTTCAACTAAATAATTCAAAACATCAACTTACCCCACATTCTTTTAAGGTAGTGCATTTTCAAATAAATTGGAAGTCACCCAACTAAATAATATAAACCCTTAATGGAAATATAAGAATAAAGAAAGCAAATTTTAGAATTGTAATATGAAAAATATTTTGGTACATATAATGGAAATTCAATGCAATGTATCCTGTAAAACTCCATTATTCGGATATGTGACAATATAAATTTTGTTTTTGTAATATACTTTTTCATAAAGAAGAAAAGAAATATGAGAATTCTCAATATTACTTAGGTATGTCTTAACATATGAAAATATATTCATCTTTTATTTTTAGTAGTTCTCCAAAAAATAATAAGATTCTCATATCATTACCTAATCGTACTTTAGTTTCATTGTTTATAATATCATCTATCTAAGGCTTTGAAAGTGGTTAGTAGATATTTGATACTAATGCATATGATCTTGGTCCTCGCATGGGCATCTTAATTACAATGCCTTTTTCTCTTAATTACGAGGACTTAAATGTTTAAATTTATGCATGAAATTGATGCGTAAATTAAATTATATTACATGAGATGCACTAAAATGTCATCAACCACATCATAGGCAACGATGGTACCGGAAGGAGAGGGAGCAAGCACATCCTATTTCTTCTCTTATTTTTTCGGTAAACTTTGTTGGTGAATATTTTGGAGGTTTTTCTTGAGCGAAGATACACAGGAAGATTCAACGTAAACAAATTCATACAAAAGAACAAGATATCACTTTAATCTAAAACATTATTAAAACAAAAATCTTATAGGTTTTTCTACTTATATACTAATAATCTTATTGATTATCTAATATAGAACTTTCAACTTAACTGGAATGTCTAACTATCATTCTTCAAGTGTGAGTTTTTTCACAATGAAACATCTATGTCGAACATGAATATTGTTTTTGTGAGATCAAATATATTTGGCAATGATCTCCATCTGCAGTTTTATTCGCGTGCTCTAACCTCCAACTTAACACCTTAAAGCATAAATGTCCTAGGTCTTTGTCTTCTCAAGACCGAAAGAGTATGTGCATGTAGAAGACACTCTAACGCTAGATGGTAATAAATATTGCAATAATGAAACATAATTAAATTACCTCATATACCCTGTATCCTGTGTTATTTATACTTATTTATGAACTTTTTACTTGTATGGGTTTGGTTCATGTGGTTAATTACCTTGATTAATTTTTCCTAATATTATGTTAATTTGTTTTAGTCATTTTTTTAGCCTAATCACAATATATCATTGTTAATAACCTAATATACATGATGTCGTATGTCCGAGTACACTTAAACTGAGTACATCTTGGACCAAGTGGTCGAGATGTTCTGGAATATAGATAGTACAAATATCATAAAATAATCAACGCTTAAACTATTTCAAAATCACCTTAAATTTTTAATAAAGCTGGAAAAAGGTTCGATTATAGTAAAGTGACTCCACTTGAAAGAAGAAATGTTTGGTATTGTAATATTCAATGGTTGAAAATGATCGATGATATTATAGATGAGATATTATAAGAGTTGACGAGAAAATTTGAAGTTAAGATAAAAAATTTGTATTTTATTTCATAATTTTTAGTTTTAGGTCTTTGTTAATTTTTATAAATGTATTCTAATTATTTGTACTGAACTTTATATTTTCTTTTTTTATAATTTTTGTAATTTATAAGATTTTTGCTGAAGTAGTTAAGCCATGTTGACGTGAAGCAATTAGAATTTACAAACATTCATGAAAATTTCATACATTCATTTGATTCGTTAATTACTCGAGATTCCGGAATACGTGACTTCACTACACCGTTGCAGCGCTAGCATATATCAGAATTGACACATGGATTGCTGATAAAGCTGTGATTCTCATTTGTTATCGTTTGTTGACAACAGAGTAAATCAGTTCCTTATTTTGTATTCATTAAGAAGCAACTGACACAGATCTATTCATATTTTCAACTCAAGCATTTTATCGAACAGTTTAGCTGCTGATCAATATACGAGTGGCACGCAAGTAGATCGATTGATTTTCAATGTCTAATAAATGCAGGCACATAACCATTGGGTTGGAGCAAATTTGTGATGCCTTTTTGTGATTTCTAAATTCTGCATGCTGTGCAAAATCATGATGTGGCACACAGTATTATTGCTCGATTTAATATTGGCTGATGCTTCATTGCAATTATGTAAACTAAGAAAATTTACAATGCTGATTGAATTATACAATGCATTTCAACCAAGTTGCTGGTTGACATTCTGCGGTGAGAATTAATGGTGCTTAAGAAATTATTCATTTGGTTTATGCATTTTTGAAAGTTGCCGAGTTCAGTTCATGGAAAATTTTATCAGTGGGGCCCACTGAGTATTGGACAAAAAAAAAAATAGAGTGCAATGTGCTGGGAATGGTTCTCGTGAATTTATCTCCATTTGGTGTCTATCTTGTTCCTAATTTGTGGTGCATCATTTTACTTTGGTCAAAATCTTTGCTGTTTCGTTTGTTCAGTTTCATTCATTAGCTTTTTTTTTGTTTTAGCTTTGATTTGACTCATATATTAATTCTCTTTCAGTTCTTACTTTTCTTGATTTTTAATTGAGATAAGTTCCGAGAGATAAATTATTAAGGGATCTGGAGTGTTTAAGGTTAAGTTTTGATGTTATAAAACTAGGAATTAAGTATTGGGTGAGAATTTATTTATATTTAAGTCTAAGTATCAAAAAATTAAAGCACAAATTAAACAAATATTGTGCAATTGGATTTATGGATGTAATTAAAGTTCACATTTAGTTTCAATTTTTAGTAGAGCTTTTATATATATATATATATATATATATATATATATATATATATATATATATATATATATATATATATGGGGTAAGATGTCCTTTAATCTGATAGACATAAATCATTTATAGATATTTTTAGTGTTAGCTCTTACTACTTTATTTTCTTTTTTCTCAATTTTTCCTTTTTGTCTATTGTTTTTCATTTCTTCTTTTTTGAAATCCGTTTGGTGTTCTTTGTATGTGAAAAACTAAATTTTGAAGATCAATCGGTCGAATCAACACCAAATAAGCTGAATTGAGTATTATACCAATTATTTGATGATTTGAGTTTGTTTTTTTTCTCTAATTCCGATTTTGTTTTTTGTGCAAATTGTGTTGCTAATTTTATAAATTAAATTAGGAATAAATTGAATCTTCATTTAATGGTTAAATACAAATTAGATTGAATGTTCCTTTGATTTAATTTATACACTCATTTTAGTTGATTAATTGAATTGATTAACTACTTAAACCTGAATTTAAATCTTTAGATATCTATGATAAAAGGTAGAGATGTCAAAATGAGTTGAAACCCGAGAGCCAACCCGGCCCACCATGGGTTCGGGTCAGGTTAGGTTGAAATTTTTTTACAAATTTCAGTACGGGTTAATTTTTGACCCGACTCATTTAGAATTCGACTTACCCGATTGAATCTGTGGTGAGCCGGGTTGGCTCACCAACTCACAAATAAAGGGTTACATAAGTATTTTTTATTATATTGGACTTTGCATTTGGGTCGGATTAGATTTTTTTTTTAACCAACACAATGGTAATTTATATTTTTGTGATTTTGGTTTGTATTTGGAGTTTAACATCCTTTTGGATTGTATTTGAATTTTATTGAAGTTTATTTATATTTTAATCATAATCATAATTTACTTCTTTTGAGACGAAAGAAAAAAAATTGTATTTTTTTAATTAAGTAAGCCAATGAGCCAACCCGTTTAATCCACCAACCCGTACTGGATCAGATCGGGTTCGAATTTTGTTGGCTCGCTAATAAGTGAGCCAAGTTGGATTAACTCACTAAGTGGTCAACCAATGGTCGGTCAAGTCGGGTTATCCATTTTAACAACTCTAGTAAAAGGATTACTTGATACTTTATTATGTTGATTGATATGTTTAAAATATTAATCAATATAACTAATATTTAATAAATTTTAAGTTTTAATTATATTTTAGATTAATTATTTTACTTTTAAAAGACTCAAATTGGTCTATAATTTTACAAAATTTAGATACTATAAAATTAGATAACAGTGACTAAAACTTATTTTTTATTTATAAGTTAAGTAGAAACTATTAGAGGATTGATTATGTGCTAAAGAGACTTAAGTATGAAAACATGATTATGCTTCATCTAAAAGATGATGACCTAAGACATATTATGTTATGAAAGATGCAAGTATTTCACTATACAATTTCTCATCTGAAAAAACATAAGTGCTCTTAGAAGATAAAACATCGTAGAAATGGGCCAACCTTGTACTAAAAAAAAAAAAACACATATATGTTATTTTATATTCAAAGGAATGTCAACTACTTCTATTTGACAAAAGAGATTTGTTAAGCAAAAGACAAATCACATAAGAAGGATCTCTTGAACAAAGAACTAAAACTGTTTTTCTTCACCAAATTCCTAAACAAAAACATTGTCATCTCCAAAGGAATTGTATGTTATGAATCATGGAAGTGCACATTGTCCAAGAAGAAGAGAAATACATTTAGCTATTGAAATGTTGCGAATAAAAGAAAGAAACATTTAATACTGCATGAATTGCATTTATTGCATCAATCATTAATCTTTACAGATAAGAGAAATACCTTAAGAAGAGAGAGAGAGAGAGAGAGAGAGAGAGATTGCACCATATAGTGCGAAAACATTGCTTGAATCTCTAGTAAAAAAACTTTAGCTTAACACTACTACTATTATTAAAACAACAATCTAGAGGAAAACATCAACTTTACACATACCTTTAAATAATCAACCTAGTGAGTAAAAGTGTGATCAATGATCATCAATCATACAATCTACTCATCTTAGACCAGAATGGATGTTTGGTAAATAATACTTCAATAATAGAGAGAAGTGATTGGTATTCAAAGAGTATTTGTTTAAGTTAAAAGTGGTTTGTCAAAGCATAATTTTCTAAGTCAAAAGTGGTATGTGAAGGAATACTAGTTTAACTCAAAAGTAACTTGTAAAAAGAATACATTCTAGCCAAAAATATTGTGTTATGATTCTTAAGGTTTCTAGTTGGAACATTCAAAATTGAGTTTGTTCATAGTGAGAGTTCTATTTTGTGAGCTCTAATTACACTAGTGTAGTTTTGGCTTTTTAACTTAGGTGATATGCTTTGATTTTAAACAAAACGAAGCATATAAAATCGCGATGACAATTTTGAAATTTTCGCGTACTTATAGGTCTATGTTATTGGCATAACGAAGCCTATTCGACCATATATTTCGATTCTAAAGCAACTGAAGTCTATAGTGCTGGAAAATTTCAAATTTGGCGCCCTTTTTTCAATTATTTTATTTTAGCGCAAAGGTATAGGTTTTGATTCTCTAGAACCGAGGTCAATACATGTTATATGTTTCGGTTGTTTTAGAACTGAGACTTATAAGTTCGCTAAAATTTCAAAATTAGCAATTTTTTTAATTATAGTATTTTACACAAAGGTTTAGGCCTTGATTATTAGTAAAATTAAAGCCTATTGCCTTTTATGCTTCGATGTTTTTAATAATCGAGACCTAAAACTCTATCTAGGATTAAATTTGAAAAAATTGCAGAGACTTCACTTCTTTTTCGTCCTCGCAAAAACTATTGTTGCTATTGTGCATTGTCACAGTTCCCTATGTGGAGGGCATTTTAATGGAGAGAGGACAACTACAAAAGTCCTCTAATCTGGATTTTACTGGCCCACCTTATTTAAAGATGCACACAGATATGTGCAACACTACAATACCTGTCAAAGAATAGAGGGAATCTCAAAAAGACATGAAACGCCACTGAACATCATTTTGGAAGTCGAAGCCTTTGATTGTCGGGGAATCGATTTTGTGGGACCACTACCATCTTCTTTCTCGAATGAGTATATTCTGGTAGCGGTTGATTATGTGACAAAGTGGGTTGAAGCAGTGGCAACTTCTAAGGCCGATGCCAAAACCGTAATCAAATTCCTCAAGCAGAACATCTTTTGCAGGTTTGGTACTCCAAGAGTGTTGATTGGTGATGGTGGTTCGCACTTTTGCAATGCTCAACTTCAGAAATGTTTGGAACATTATGGAGTGCGGCATAAAATTGCATCACCTTATCATCCACAAACCATTGGACAAGCAGAGGTGTCTAGTGGCATCTTCGAGAAAAGATTGGTACTTTGGGTCTATAGAACGGCTTATAAGTCTCCCACCGGTTTATCCCCATTCCAACTGGTATATGGCAAGTCATGTCACTTACCGGTTGAATTGGAACACAAGGCATTTTGGGCCTTGAAATTCTTGAATTTTGATCCAAAGGTAATAGGAGAAAAAAGAAAATTACAGCTACAAGAATTGGAAGAAATGAGACTCAGTGTCTATGAGTCCTCTAAGCTCTACAAGAAAAGGATGAAAGCTTATCATGACAAGAAAATTCTTAAAAGAGAATTTTATCCGAGCCAATCGGTGCTACTGTTCAATTCCAAGTTGAGGTTATTCCCTAGAAAGCTCAAATCAAAATGGTCAGGACCATTTCTTGTCAAGCATGTGAAGCCTTATGAAGCCATTGAGTTAGAGGACCCTGAATCAAAGAGAAGTTGGGTTGTAAATGGGCAAAGGTTGAAGCCCTACTTTGGTGGTGAGATTGATAGGCTCGCCACAATCATTCAATTGGACAAACCTTAATGAAACAAGCGTCAGGCTCGTGACGTTAAACAAGCGCTTCCTGGGAGGCAACCCAGTGTTTTAATTATGTTCTTGCACTTCAATTTCATCTTGTGTGATTAAATGTGTTTGTGTATGTAATTATATGTTTGTGTTTATAGTTTTATGTTTGTGTGTAAAAAGGTGAGTTTTTAGCATCCAATTATCTCAATAAGGCAAACCATGCACTTTTGGTGTTTTCAAACAAAACTGGTGTTTTAAGCATGGGGATGAGTTTTGGTGCCAGAATTGAGTTCATTGAATGCTAAAAGTTTCTTTGTTTTGGCCAAACTGTGAAATTTGAGTTTGATAGCTTGATTTTAAGTTTGATGTTGAGAAACCTTTTGGAATGATAAAGAATGAGTTGAAGAATGGTTTGATGTGTGTTTTTGGTTTAATTGCACTGAAATGATCATGGTTTGAGCGAGTACAAGTTGATCTCAATTGAGAAAAGTGGCAAAAAATTTGTGCTCTGTAAAACTGCCAAATTTTCGCCCAAAAGTTCAACTTTCTTGCCTGGGCGAGATATGTAGAAAATAAAACCAAAATTTTTTCTGATAATCTCAGTTCAGCGAGACATGGCTCACCTGGGCGAGAATGCCCTGTACCAAGACAATTTGGGTGACATAGTCTCGCCTGCGCGTGACTTTTTAATGTTTCTGCCATGCTCATCTCACTTAAGCGAAACTCTGTTGCTTGAGCGAGAAATCGCGTTAAGAGAGGGACAAGGGCAGAACTCACTCACTCACTTTTCTTTCCCCCAAACCCTCGCCCACAACTCTCGCTCACGTTCTCCCTTTCCCACTCTTTGGGCGCACCTACATGATAGAGGTCATACCCCACCAAATTAAAACACTTAAAATGCAGTATGTAACAGTTGAACCAAGTCGTCTCCCAACGACCAATATTTTTTTCCAAAGCTTCAATTTCCAGATTCAAACACAACACAATAACACACGGGGGGTTTGGCAGACAAATTCAGAATTTTAACAAAATGTAATTACAATTTTTGATTAAACAACCTCAAAGATAACAGTGATTTCTTGCTTCGAATGAAATTTCACCCATCACAGATTGCAAACTGAATTGGTTTCGTTATTCCTCATGAACTCGCTATTAAAAAACTAAGCGGAGGTTAACCACGAATTCAACATGCAATTAAGCAATGCAAGCGTTCATGAATTTGTCAAAGTTCATTAAGCATGAAAATCAACTAAAAACGAGTTTCCCACTCTGAAAATTAAGCAAATTCAGATTGGATTCTTCAATTAAAATGCAAACACAAATCCACAATGGAGAAACAACAAAACCCACCGAACAAAACATTAATCTCAAGGTTTCATTTCATTCTTTGGCAAGGAATCAATTCGAAAACTTAGTTCCTCATGGAATCCGAATTAGGGTTCAACAGAATTTGCAATTCAACCATTCAAATGACTTCAAATTGATGCAGAAAACTTAAAATGGTGCAACAAACGAAAATAAGCAAGGAGAAATAGGGAAAGAACCAAAACAACCAACAAAAACGAAAATGATTCAATATAAATGTTACCCAAGGTGTAAAAAACATGAATACAAGCAATAGGTGTTGTCCAAGACTCATAAAATGTCAAAAACGAGTGGAAAACGTGAAAAATTAGCTTGTGCCTCCATGGGTCACCTTCCAAAGCTTCAAAAACCTAAAATGGAGAGTGGAGAAGAATATAGAAGAAGGTGTGTGGCTGGGTTGCATGGAAAAAGACCTAATTTTCGTGGTCACATCCAATCTGCCACTCATATTTACAAAATTGTCATTATGGACTGTAGAATTGCAAAAATGCCACTATTGGCCTTAAATGTTGGCCCATTCACTCAGATGATTTGGAAATGACGTGGCAATGATGTGGCAACTCTCTTCAATTGAATATTAATGTCCAAGCTCCAAAATTGCTTCACCAAAATACCTAAAAATAATTAAAAATGAAAATTAGGCCAAATAATGTGAAATTAGTCCAAATTCGAAATAGTGACCCAATAAAGCCCAACAGATGAAAACACACTAAAGATGAACAATTAAGCATTGAACAATTGTCAAATGGGTACACAAAGGCTAGTGGAATGGAGGAAAATAATGACTCATCACTACACTCACTCATTTCTCTACATTTTAGCTCACAAATTTCGTCTTCCCTTTGCTAATTTCTCTTCAAGATAAGTTCTTCTTCCTCATTCTCTTCAATTTCACCAAGCACAATCATGGTTTTGTATACTCCAAAGCCTAGGATAGTACTCATGCTCTGTTTGTTGCGTTTTGTGTTTACATTGTGGGTTTTAGTGTGAATTGATGCTGCAACTGAATAATGTGGGTTGCCTATGGATGAATTTATTCAAAAGTTTTCACAGTTTGAAAGTGCACCCAATCTGTTTGGTGAAATGTCATGCTGAATTTGTTCTTGTTTGTTCTTGGTTGGCTAGTAAATGGATCCTGGAAACTGCTATTGCATTGTAATTAACTAACTTGGCAAGATTTTGGTGGGTTAATTTTCATCTTTGCAGGTCAATGGCTAGAACAAACACAACATCTCGACTTCCCCCCACTGAACCTAGAGGGAAGAAGAGAAGATCCACAAGAAGCCGGTCTCCTGAAAGGCCAAATAACAATTTGTTTAGAGACCCCCAAAGACAAGAACGGTATGAGAAGATAAAGCACTAGGTCTTTATCAAAGAAAAAAAGGTGGTACTACTCCCGGACGAATATGATCCATTCTTAAGTGGTCTTATCAGGAGGAACTGGATGAAACTAGCTGACCCTCTTCCTAAGTTTGATTTAGAGATTGTTAGAGAGTTTTATGCAAATGCCTATTTTGAGGATAAACTTGGAGAAAAACGATCTAAAGTCAGAGGCAGGTGGGTCAATTATGATCAAGCAGCCATCAGTGAATTCCTTGGTAATCCACTACCACTAGAACCAGGGCAACACTATGATTTCACAAGAAAAAAAAGGAGTCAGGAACCTTATGATGAAAATGAAGTGGCACGCCTTATATGCACTCCTAACCGATCCTATCAAGTCGGGCCTACTGGAAATCCTCTCAAAATTCTAAGAGGGGATATAAAAACTTTAGCCCAAGTCTGGACCACATTCTTACTTGCAAACATAGTGCCCACCGGCCACGTGTCAGACTTGAATGTGCCTAGATGTCATCTCCTTTATTGCATAATGAGGGAGGATCTTACTGTTGATGTGGCCACCATTATTTCTGAAGAAATCCACAAATTTGTGAGATATGAGGTCAACAAAAACACTGAAAAGGCAAAAGGTGCATTGGGCTTTCCGGCTTTAATCACAACTCTTTGCAAGATCAAGGGGTGGAGGTGGAATTAACTGAAAAGATACGACCCTCCATCACCAAGAAATTCATTGAACACTTTTGTACCCACCCAGAAGAATTGGAGCAACCAGAAATGCCACAACTAGACCAACAAGCTAAAAAACAACCAACAATGGAAGAACAACAAATAGGGCCCACACAACAACCTCAACTCAACATGAACCATGAATTGATTGAGCAAATGGGATATTTGAGGTTGCAGATGGAGCACACCCACCAGCAAAATTCTTCCATTCATAGAGGACAACTCCACCTTCAAGAGTATCTTTATCAAAATGTCTACGGACCATACCCAGGCATGACTCCACCAGATTTCTTGACTTATCTACAGTGGCCTGGGGACAATCCTATTTTCCCGGGGGGAGTGGACCTGCTGCAGGTGAGGGACCGTCAGGAGCTACAGACAGAGATGACTTTGCTACTGAGATAGATGGAGTGGACATTGAGGAGGAGATTGATTTTGATAGAGAGATCGGAGGAGATTGATTCACAACACCATTCCACCCTTTAGAACTCTATAAATACAGTTTCATTGTTCTTTTTCTTTTAGTATTTTGCAGTATTTATGTAATTAGTACTATTTTGCTTTAGTTGTTTTGGCTAGAATGCTATATTATCTAGTTAATTAACTTTTTTAACTTTTTTGGCTTAGTATTTTGTGCATAATACTTAGAGACAACTACATTTTTTTTGGGAATCATTTTGAAAATCTTTCTTGAGGAAATTGGTTAAAGAGAAATCTGATTTCAGTAAGTGTCCTAAGTCTAGAACAATTGAGTAAACTAAACATAAAGGAGAAATAAGAAAATTTTGGTTGAGTTCATAATTAAACAGGATTAGGATATTAGTGCTGGATAGTTAGTCAAGGCAATCAGTTGTAACAACAAGTGAGATACCAAGGAAATAAACCAGAAAACCTTGTGAGTGTGTGGATCCATAAACAATTTGAGTGTTTCTATTGTTTGTTGACAAGTCGATATTGCTTGAGTTTTCATTTGATAACATCACATTTAAAGCATGGAAAGGATTAAGGCAATTTTGTTGAATTTATAACTCAGTGCCAAATAGTGAACCTGTAAATAATCATCCTTTGTTGACAGCCCATTTGAGCCTAATTGTTTGAATTATGAACCTTAACCTTAACTTGAATTACTATCCTTTCCCTTTGCACACTTAGGGATAGAGAGCATATGTGCATTTTATTCAACTGTAAGGGTAATTGGTTGGTGGAATTGCACTCAAGGAAGAAAAGGGCTGACTATTATAATTCACTCTTTAGTATTGTGTAGGAATGTATATATCTAATAAAAAAAAAGAACAAAAAGAGATGAGAGTGAATTGTGAATGAAAAAGAAACAAGTGGTGTATTGAGGTCTGAATACTGAATTGTGATGAATGGAGAGTAGAAATGGATCGGGTTTGTATTGTAGCTATGCTCTCTTTTCTATGTTGTGCTTTTGTGATCTTGAAAAACCAAAATTCTTGAAAGCCTAGCCTTATTACAACCTTGAAAAGACCTTAAGATCCATGCTAATTGTGTGTTTGTGGTTGGATTGAAAATGACTAGCAATTTTGATTTGTTCAATTTCAGTGGAAAATGAGAAAAACACATGCCTGTGAGATGCCTGTGAGATTTAAGAGAGAATTTCCTTGGTTAGAATCATTTGCTCTTACAATTGGTTTTCTTGAAAAATTGGTTGCACTCTTATCCTAATGTTGTTTGATAATTGAATTCACCATTTGCTTCTGATTTTGAATTTGTAGTTTGGAATGCAAAAGTTGTCTGGTCAGGAACTGTGAAAATGATTTCTTAATAACCAATTTCAGAATTTGAGTTTTGATTGGCTGTTTGATCTTGTTACTTTGCTTGAGGACAAGCAAGATGATAGGTTGAGGGGAGTTGATAAGTGTCAAAATTCAGTAAAGATTCATAGAAAAGTCTGGCACTTATGCTTTTAACTTGTGTTCATTTCATATTGATTCTCCCTAAATCTAAGACAAATGGGTTTCCATCACATGCTTCCAAGTTTTGATTTAAAGAAATCATTTGATCCTATTTTGCGTGTTTTTCAGGAAGATTAAAGAGAAAAAAGAAGAGGAAAGACCTTAAGGAAGAAATCAAATACAGTGAGAAAAGAAGAAATATTGCCAAGGTCGCTCAAACCAAAGCAATCTCGCCCAAGCGAGAGCTTGGGCCTCCAGTCTCGCCTAAGCAAAGAAGGATCTCGCCTAAGCGAGATCTTATGCAGAGGAAATCATCATTTGCCGCCTTTCTCGCTCAAGCGAGCTTGAGCTCGCCTAAGCGAGAGTTTATGAAGAACCCATCATCATTTTGGCAATTCTCACCTAAGCAAGAATGTGGTCGCCCAAGCGAGACCTTTCTTCAACTTGAAGAACTCTATCTCGCCTAAGCGAGAATGAGTGGCTCAAGCCAGACTTCATGGAGTATATATACTCCTTGAATCAGAAGAGTGAAATTGGTTGGAGTTTTTGGAGAAGAAATATAGATTTGTTGGAGAGCCGCGACCACGAGCAGAGCACATATCATTGGTTTCTTCTTCTTCTTCTTCTTCTTCTTCTTCTTTAGTTCTTAGGATTTGATAACTACCATGAGTGGGTAATCTCTTTCCTTGGGATTGAATGTAATCTACTTGAACTTGGATGTAATCTGGTGATATTTATATATAGCATTTATGCTTTTACTCAATATTGGTATTATTGTTCTGTTCTTAATGCTTGATTCTATTTGATCAATAGATGTCTTGATTTTGATTTTTAGATCTGACTAGAAAGTATTTCTGAAAATTTGATTTGACTAATGATACTTGATATATTGTGATGCTAGGAATAGATCTCAATATATCAATTGCTTTTAACACTCGACCGTAATGCTGGATAGTTTGTTGAATATGTGAGGAATCAATATTCAGGGAAATAATCTTATGAATTTTATACGTGAGGGGTTCGATATAAATAGTTTTTGAGTGTTGCATCAATATTGGTATTTTCAGATGTTATGTATTATATTCATCCAAATTACAGACAAAGGAGATAGATGAAATTCAATCCCAGTTTCTTTTACTAAATTTTTCTAAACTTTTTTGATTTTACTTTATTAATTTTATGCAATAGTCAATGACAAATCAAATTAAAATCTTTGTACATATGCTGATTGAGATAATTATTAATTTTCACTGAATTCGTTCCTTGTGGGTTCGACACTCCTACTTCAAATCATTATACTACAGTTGATTTTTGGTACGCTTGCCAAGAGATCAACAGAACTTGTAGTTGAGCAACAACGTTTTGGTGCTGAGTCACATAAGAAAACCCTTAGCATGAGGAAACTTGAAGCACTAGATCTTGAAGCTAAGCCATAAGAGAAACTCTAAAGGAGGTAACCTCAAGTGTTGACCACCAGCCAAAAGGAAAACCCACCTTGAGAGAAACCTCTGTTGTTGACCACCAAATGCATGAAGTTGAGTGTTGACCTGGAATTCTATAAAAATAAGGGATTCACCCCTGATTTTGGAAATCACTATCAATAGTTTCTTTAGGCACTCTCTCTATACTAAATTAGAATATTTTCTAAGAGGCATAACTACTCCAAAAGATTGTAATGTTTCCTATCATTATGAGAAGTTGAACTCTCCTATGTTAGGTTGGATGTAATTGAACCTCACCCTCTGTTATACTACATCATTATGCTTTCATTCAAATGTTTGTGATTTGATTCATGCTTTATTGCTTGATGATTTGATCATCAACGTATCTTAATTGTTTTGATTGAGTTGGAAAACTAATCTTAAATTGTGGTCCAATCAAATCCCCTCCTACTTTTAGATGTTAGGAATATATCTAAGGTTCTAGCTAGATATATAGTTTTGCACTTAAGGCAAAGATTCATTTAATTAGGAGTTAAGGAATTACATTGAATCTGAATTTCTTAAGTTCTAGATTGTAGGAAAGGATATAGAATTACCTCACAAAACTTCTCTAACCATAGAATAATTTGGATAATTAAATAAATAAAGATGAGTAGAGCACACGGTCAAATAAAATCTAAGTTCAACACATTTTTACTATTGCATTTCTTAAAACTCAATTAAGTTTTGCTGTAATATTCATTAAAACCATTATAAACACACTTCTATTGAATCTAATTCAAATTTAAATGATTAGATGATCTTGACATATCGTTACGAATACAACACTTAATTGATACTACAAATGCACTCGTTACACTTACTTGAAATTGATTTAAACTAAAGACTCATCACTATATTACTATAAGAAACTGTAAATTAACGTAATTCAAACCAGTACAAATTAGATTGAACGAAATTAAATTTGGTTACCAATAAAATTAGTTCATTTGAATAACATTTCCATCAAAATATATACTTTTTCATTCCACTACACATGTCATACCTTTATTTTCACAAAAGTAAGAAAAATATAATAAATTAAAAATGACACTTGTTAGAAATATTAATTAAAAAGTTAATTAACATTACATTGATAAGAGAAACTAACATTTTGAATGACAGTTTTTATGAGTGGGCAGTATCACATCACAATCCAATACAAAGCAAGGATCTTGGGTTGTGACAATTTGAACATTACCTCACACTCCAACAGTGGTGGAATATACTGCATTCAATTTTCACCTTCATTCCATGCAACTCTTGAGAAACCCAAAACCATGTGTTTCCCTGTTCCACCATCTTCTCAGACTCAAAATCACACCCAGTTGCTCTTGCCCTTCCAATCATTTCTCAACTGTTTCCACCACAGACCCAACAACCACCGGACCGACAACACCAACTACATCGACATCTGTTCTGATCGATGCTGGATCTTCTAACCGTAAACCCGTTGATCTGTGGCCGGGGATGTTCCATTCCCCTGCCATATACGCTCTCTGGGAAGCCAGATCCTCCACTTTGGAAAAATCCGATGGCCCCTCTCTTCCCAAAGCCCCCTCCCGAAGCAGAACCACCATCTTCTACAACTTCTCCTCTGATCATATGCTTCGCGAGCAGTATCGGAACCCCTGGAACCACATCAGGATGGGCAAGCTCGTCGAGGACTTTGATGCTCTCGCTGGCACCGTTGCATTCAAGGTCCACTTCTTTTTCCAATTTTACTTCTGGGGTTATGTAATTTGCTCGATTGAAAATCTTGGGTTTTGCTCATTTTGATTGTACCTCTTCTATTTTTTTTTTTTTTTTTTAACTTTTTGTGCTTCCAATCATTTGTTTCGTCTGACAAAGTGAGGAATTCAAATTAGGTTTTTATGAATTAAAATTAGCTTATGCTTGTAAACGTTGTTTAATATAATACATTTTCCCTAAATTTGTTGTCCGTAAAATGATTTTAACTTACTAAGGATTTTTTTTTTCTTTTCTTTAGAAGTGCTTGTAGAAATTTGTTTAAATATAGCAATACTTTCTGGTTGTGCATGTAATAGAACTGTCTATGAAAAAGTAATATCTTGACCGTGGAAACATGTGAGTAATAGTACAAAATACTTGTGCAGAACCAAAAATAAATAAACATTTACTGTAAAGGAAAAGTAAATTATGTTTGTCGCTGATGGATGTGTTGAAATATTCATGGGTCGATGTTTTCATTCAGAAGTGTGTGGCTAACAGTACTTGGGGAGATTCTTTGTATTTATTGGTTTTGGTTATTGAAGTTTATTCCCTACCTTTTGAGCAGCACTGTTCTAATGAAGATGGCACAGCAAGGCCCCTTCTATTGGTCACTGCTTCTGTTGATAAGATGGTTCTAACGAAGCCAATACATATTGATGCTGATTTAACCATTGTAGGTGCTGTTACCTGGGTTGGCCGGTCATCCATGGAGATTCAACTGGAACTGATTCAGTCCGCACAAGGTCAATACAAGTTGTTTCTGCTTTCTTTGGCCGTTGTTTTATGAGATTATGGTTTATTTTATAATTATAATAGTAATTGCTTAGAAGCAGATAACATGTTACTATATACATAATAAGAATCTGAGAAACTTGCTTAGGGAATACGTCAGAGATGAAATAGAACGAAGGGTCTATCTGAAGAGAATACAACATCTACTCACAGAGAAAGATAGTGAGGGCTATGTGCTTGTAGCTAACTGACAAACTCTAACACAACAATTTACTTATATCAATTATGAAGTTGCAACAACCATTAGCTTTATAGGTTCTATTAATACATGTGTTGTGTCATGAATTTTGCTCAATTTTCTTTCCGTTGTGTTCGTGTTCATTTGACTGTTCATTGCTTGTAAATAGTTAATCTGGAACATATCAAAGTTTGGTTACTTTTTCCAAATTGGTGGTGCAAACCCTTTTTAGGATGAAGGTTTATTACGTATTTCTTTCTGTTAAATCCCTTATTTATCCTAGTCTGCTGTCTTCAGTGAACATTTACTTGCTGCTGTAAATAACATGAAAATGTTCAGAATGACGGAAGTAAAATTCCAGTGATGGAGTGCCAGGGGATGAGCATTTTCATATATATTACTGGATGACTTTTCTTTTCTCTTAATATAGTTAGCTGCACTAGTAGGTTCTTGTATCAAAACAGCAAACAAATATTGATTAAAAGCCCGTTTATTATAGTTTTGTGCGCTCAAATCATATCTTTGTAATGTTTGCCTTTCAATCCCCTTCCAGTTCTGCATGGCATTGTTATCAGCTTACCTGACACTAAAACTTGGTGACAGGGAATCCCAATATATCAAACTCACCTGCACTTGTAGCCAAGTTTACATTTGTGGCTCGTGACTCTGCCACTGGAAAAGCTGCCCCAATTAACCAGGTCTCACCTGAAAATGAGGAAGAAAGATTGCTCTGGGAAGAAGCAGAAGAAAGGAACAAGTTAAGAAAAAGAAAGAATCAAGAACAGAAACATGGAGATTGTGAAGACACTTCTCGGCTTAAAGCACTATTGGCTGAAGCGCGTATCTTCTGTGACATGCCAGCATTGGCTAACAGAGATAGCATCCTGATGACGGATACTGGCCTACAAAACTCTTTTATCTGCCAGCCACAGCAAAGAAACATCCATGGTCGTATCTTTGGGGGATTCTTGATGAGAAGAGCCTTTGAACTTGCCTTTTCAACTGCTTATGCCTTCGCTGGTGCGGCTCCTCATTTCCTGGAAGTTGATCATGTTGATTTTTTTAAACCAGTAAGTACCCACCAAGGACAATACTATTTCTTCTAAATATACAATGATATTGGAATCAGTAGTAATCTCTGGTTGTTATCATTCTATAATGGAACTCTCTACCCTCTAAGGGAATAGATACTCATGATGATCTTATTTATGTGATCAACAATTTGGAACATGGACTGGGTAGAAAAACATTGGTAAAGGTTATTCAGTAGAAAGGACGTTTAAAAAAGACATTCAACTGAAACAAGTTGATGATGCAGGTGGACGTTGGAAATTTTCTTCGTCTCAAATCTTGTGTCCTGTACACGGAACATGACAACTCAGATGAACCCCTTGTGAATGTTGAGGTTGTTGCACATGTGACAAAGCCTGAGCACCGCTCTAGTGAGGTCTGCACTATACACATATTATTACTTAACTTTTCTTCTGACACAATTTAGTAGTGAAAAGATATCTTGTCTTTTATAATTTGAGAGAGAGCAGAGTCGTACTCTTGTCGGCATAGCCCTGCTAATTTAGCTAACATCGGATTTTATATCTATTATCTAATGGAATACAAAAAAGGAATGACTCAATTTCATTTGATATTATATGTTCACATATGTAGCCATTTTACTCCATTTCATGCTTTTCTTCAAACAGGTATCTAACAGATTCTACTTCACATTTGGTGTTGATCCTGAGGGTATTAAAAATGGGTTAAGGATTCGACATGTTGTTCCTGCTACAGAAGAAGAAGCACGGAAGGTGCTTGAACGCGTTGATGCTGAGAACTTAACTTTGGTTAAAAAAGATGGCAATCTTCAAGTGGTAAAGGAGCACAAGAGTACACCTAACACAAATGTCTGACGGAGTATCTGTAGAACTTTCTAGATTACCTGATTATGCCTAAATTCGTAGTTGTGGATTGACCTAAAGGTCGAAAATCAATCACAAGCTATATTCGTTCTGGAATTTTGAAGGTTTTTTTATTTATTCAAGTTTTGGGCCAATTATGACATCTTTCTACGTGGTGGAACAACTTTTATGGTGCACCATAACAACTACTCTACTAGTAATTTCAACATATTACTGTCACACTATCAATTTATATCAAAATTTGGGAAAAAGAGCCAAAATTTGCCATTAATTTATTAATACAGATACAGAAAAGCAGCCAACCTAGCACAAAGAAAATAATCTAGGCAATAAAACATATACAGAGCTATATAAGCAGTAAAACAAAGATCTGTAATGGCATGAGCCCTTTTTTTATCATCATCATCATCACCATCACAGGTAAGGTCATCATCACAGGTAGGGGATAAAGCTGGGTCTTTAGCTAACTCAGTGATTTTTTAGTGAAAACGTCACTCCACATGATGATATTTGGATGATAAAAGGTAACCCATCACTGACCAAACATGAGCAAACTACTTCAACCTGTTATAACTTGGTCAGTTTAGTCAGATTCAGAGGAATCAGATGGTTGCTTACCAATAATCTCAGGAAAAAAGGTTTGCATTACAGGATTTGCAGGCATCACAGAATGACGAGAACCAACCAAAGTTCTCTCATTCACTTTACCAACTTCCTTGCAAACACCATCTAGAATGGAAAGGAAATCCCTCACAACCATAAAAATTCTAAATGGATGAGCTTCTTCCTTTGCTGAATTTCCATGGAAATACTCAGTTATCTCCTTCACTGAAGAGAGGCCATTTTTCTCTTGGGCCTGGATTGTTGAAATCTCTTGCTCTCCCCTTTCCAAGAAACCTTTCATTGCCTCCGAAAACTTTTGGTTAGTTTCTTTCAAAGGTGACTCCTCATTCAATTTCACTACTTGCACAACTTTGTCAATTCCTCTGGCAAGTTTGGCAACATCACTACTGAGCATGTCTGAATCCATAGCAGCTGCTTTTTTAACATTGCTGAGCTCCCCGCTCAGTCCCGAAACAATTTGCAGGCCAAGCTTTTTAAAGTCAACCTCATCTTGGAGACTGTATTGGTGGACATTGTCAGAAGCATGGTAATGGTTAGAACCAGAAACATGAGAACCCTCGGTTCTGACAATTTCCTGTACAACAAAATGCAACAGAGAAGTTTTTCCATCAGTTCCTTTAATATCAGCTAACTTCAAAAGTGTGTCCAGTTTGAACGCATGAGCATCACCACGATTGGTGCCAACATTCATTCTATTTCCTGTTCTTAACACTGCTTCAAGTATCTTCAAAAACATTCGACTATTCTTTAATTCCTCACAGGCCACCTGTGGAAAATGATGAATATTAGAAGTTCGGAACAACTGGTGTATTGGCACAAATTACAGTAAGCAGACTCTAGTTATTGCCTAATCACTATGGTAAAAGGATTATTTTGGAAATTTCCATCTTTGGCAAAGCATTAAAAAAAAAGTAAAGAATAATGAGTTTTTTTAATATATAATATAATACATTAATATTGAGAGTAAACAGGGTCATTTTCACAAATTTAGCATACTAAAAGAAAGACCGTATTTTCCAGAGGTGAGATGATTTGGTGGAAGCTAGTAGTTAGCCAACCACTATTCTTCATGAAAAAGAAACTTCTCCCTTTTAGTCTGAAGGTATAGCTTATAATTTAAACTCCAACATGACCAAATAATTAAAACTTATAATCTCTGCAGTGATACTTTTGTGTCTACAGAATATAGACACATGATTGCATATCATATCTTGTACATTTCAATCCTGGAAAACCCACCATAATTGACACTGAAGGTAAAATATTATTTATTTTATTATTTCCTATACACAAGGAACCGACCCAAAACACGAGGTAGTGGAAAAGAGATAAGGCAGAAATATTTTCAAAATAAGCTTTTTCCTGGTGTCCGTAAATGGACGGCCAGGCATTGAACTATGAAGCCATTTAGAGACAAAACCCCAAAGTTTATGGCATTGGTTTTGAACCTTTGCATCACGGGCAGTTTCTATAGCCTTTTTGAGTACTACATTAACTAAACCATAAACATGAAATGAGATTGTGGGAAGCTAGAATAATGAGCCAAAAATGATCAAGTTGGTTCATAACATCCCAATTAAGCACACAAAATGACCAAGTTGAAGGAGTGAGGAATGAGTTCAGAATACATATACCTCCAGAGTTTCAAAGGACTTTTTAAGGTATTCTAATTCTGAATCAAAATTGGCAATGTAGAGCATAGCATCCACCCTCTTGAAAGCGAAAGGTATATCAAGAACAACTTTGAGAAATTTCTCAGCTGGGCCAAGCTTGAAAGGCGATTCATCTTGAAATTCCTTCAGCTTAGATTCTTCATCTTTAGTTGGAGCCATCTTTAACAAACTTTCAAGAAGTTCTGTTCCCAACGTATCACAATTGCCTGCAGACAGTAAAATTAAGCTTTATTGGAACAGCTTAGGAGAGAAAGAAGAGAAACAGTGTTCTTCAACAAGGTATAATAATGATACCACAAAATTTATTTTACTAGAATCAATAAGTAGCCATGACATACACAACGAATTGAAGAAAAAAAAGTTTGAAGTTACGCCAGAAGAAGTTGACCACGAACTACGCAAAAAGTGTCAAGACAAGAAAATTAAAAAATACTACAGGAGTTTTGGATATCACCATCCCTTGAATAATAATGAAGTTTGGAACGGTACATAGACACAACCAATAACATAATAGGCATATAATGATATAACACGTAACATAAGTAATTGTGGCAAAATGACAATAAAGAAAAAACATTGCTGTCTAAACAATTACAAATAGCTCCATCTTTCTATATACGCATTAATTTTATTTGATAGAAGCAAATGGGTTCATCACCTTCTCTGAGGGCATCACAAACTTCATCAATGGTAACATTGAGAGCCCTAAGCAAAATGGCGATGTTCTGAGACTTCTTAGGGTCAAGGACCCTATTCTCCATGGGCATGGGAGAAGCAGAATGAACTACGTGGCGTCGAGCATTATCTCTAACCGCAACCCCCACACCCTCCTTGGAATTATTTGCCATAAAAAGTGTTTCAATCATATCCTCGTTCAACCTGCACCTCGAACCATTAAACTCCCAACACAACAAAAACAACATTAATGAAAACAATACACGAAGTGAACGCAGTCAAATGATATCTTACTGAAAAGAACTGGGTCTCAACTGATCCCAAACCATGACCCTGTCCGAGCTGGCCTTAACTTTATCCCAATGTAAAGCTTTCAACTTTGGCTTCGGTGTCTCCTCACTCACTTTCCTAACAGAAACTGGAGCTTCCCAAATCCGCGGCGGCGGAGGTGGCGGCGGAGGTGGAGGAGGTAAATATCTCGCCGGAGAATTTTGGTCCCTTGAAGGAACATGCCATTCTTCCCTGGGAGAAGAAGATGATGAAGAGAAAGAAGGAGAAGCAGGGTTGTGTGGAGGGAGTGATTTAACACTTGCGGGGCTGAAATTAAGAGACGGGGAACGAGAGAAAGAGAGGGAATTGGAACGAGGGTACGAAGGGGTTCGAGAAGTGAAGCTTGTAGAACCGATTTTATTATCCACGCGCGAACTTGAAGCAGCAACAGCTGAAGGATAAGGAGGACTATGTTGATTGTTCCCACCAGAAGAACTTCTTGGAGAAAAAAACTGTTCATCTTCTTCTTCTTTTTCTGCCTCTTCTTGTTGTTCCACTTTTTCTTTCACATTTTTATCATCGTCATCTTCATTCATCCACGGTTTGAATTTGTGACGTGGCAGAGGTGGAAGTGGGTTCAGTTCCGGCGAATCGCCGAGTTTTTGATACGGTGGCCGGAAACCGTCGTCGTGGTGACTGGAGCTTGTGTCTAGCGTTGAGTTCACCGAGTTCGCTACCGTGCCGAGGTAGAGCAGCTCCGACGTCGGGGAGGACTTTCCGCGGGGTTTTCTATCGACGCCGTCGGAGGCGGCGGCGTTCGACGGGAACAGACGGAGGCTGTCGGATCTCGAGGCTTTCTCGTCGTCGTCGTCATGGGTGGCATCGGAGGAGGAAGTCCTTTTAGCGCGGCGGCGGTGGAGGAGAAAGAACGCGGCGGCGGCGAGGAGGGCGAGGGAGAAGAGGGAGAGGGAGACGGCGAGGGCGGCGGCGGAGCGGTGGTGGTGGGAGTAGGGGTGGGGGAGGAGGAGGGAGGAGATGTTGGCGGGGAAAGTGGCAACGACGGTGGGGGAAGGAGGGAGTGGTGGGGAATGGTAAGAAGGAAAGAAAGGTTTTTGCGGCGGTGGAGGCGAGAACGATGAAGAAGACGAAAATGGAAACTTGGGTAAATGGTGTTGCTTTTGGGGTTGAGGGGATAATGCTGGTGGATGTGTTGGAGGGATAGAGATTCTGGGGAAGAGGGGTTGGTGAAGGACACGGCGAGGGTGTGAAGGAGAAGAAGAAGAAGAAAAAGAAGAAAATGTGAGAAACAATAGAAGAATGTTGAAGAGTGTAGACATGGTGATAGTGATGGTGGGTGTGTGAGAGAGTGAGAGAATAATGTTGGTGTTGATGGAGTTAATGAAGTGATGAGATGGTGAAAGACCGGTGGGGAAGAAGAGACTGGTAGGAAAGTTAGTAAGTGGTGAATGTGTTGTGATGTGCTGTGTTAGTTCAGGATCTCATGATTCTCTTTCTTCTGTTGCTGTGTTTGTTTGTTTGTTTTTACGTTGGAGCAGTAAAAACACATGATGTTGTGTATGAGATGGGAAGTGTACGTGTACTTGTTATGTGATGAAGATGAGTGTGTGTGAAGGTGGAAAATCTGCGTGCGGGATTTCAGCATGGTTTCGTAAAGGACAGTGACGGTGAAGAAGATGATGAATGTGAAGGTAAAAAGGGAATCGTAGCGATGCTATTAATCTGTCTGAAAAGTTGCGATCTTTTTCTTGTCCTCATGCACTGATGGCGATTTCTTTCTTCTCACTTGACCAACAAAATTTCAAAACTCAGTTTTATTGCATGTCCCGTGTGTAACACCCAATATAATATTCCTTAAAACTATTTATCGATATCAATTCATTTATTTTTTTTATTTATTTCTCTTTATACACAACTTCAAATAATTTTTTTTATTATGAATTTTTATTCACAATATTTATAAAAATTATTTTAGTTTTTTTTTTTAACTTTCATGCAAAATTAAATTCGGTCTCTTTCATTAATTTTGAATCATTTCCATTCTCCATTTTTATTAATAAATAAAAATAATCCTCATTATCACATATGAATAGAGATTTATTACTATAACAGATGGCGTATACTTATGTGTTGACATGTGTTTTCAAGTCAACAAATAACACAAACATAATATTATTTATCACATCATAAAATTTTGAAAAATATTAATTAGTTTCCTAAGTCCATTGTTTAAGATATAATTAATAAACATTAAATTTTGTAAAACTTCTTAAATAATTGTAATATTAAATAAATCATAATTTTAACAATTATTCATGTACTCTTAGTTTATTTAGAAGAAAAAAATATTTATAAGTATTATAAATTTGTAATTGATAATTTATTCGATAAAAGAAGATTAAAATAATAAAATAATTATATTTTAATATTATTAAAAATTAAAATATAACTAAACATTAAAAAAATTAACAAAAAATAAATATTGTTTATTTTCTAATACTATTTTTTTTAAAAAAACAAACAATATTTAGTTTATGTTAATTTAAAAAATTTACATTTAATTATATTTTAATTTTTAATAACATTAAAATATAGTTATCTTATTATTTAATGTTTTTTGTTTATTAAATAAATTATCAACTACAAATATATAACATTTTTTGGTATTTTTGTCCTCTAAATAAAATAAAAAATACACTAATAATTATTTACATTAGAATTCATTTAATATTTTAGTTATATATGAAATTTTTACAAAATCTAATATTCATTAATTATACTATTTATAGTGAGGACACTAGTTAATATGATAGTAAAATCTTTAATGTTTTTTGTTTACAAAGACTATATTTATTTATTAATAAATTTAAGATAAAAATAATTAAAGTTTGAGACACTAACAATAAAATTCAATTAAAAATATATTTAACCTTTTAAAAATATTATAAACACTTTAATTATTTTTAATATATATATATATATATATATATAATAACAAATTTTATTTTCTTAAAATAATTATCAAAATTTGTTTCAATGAACTTAATTAAAATTCAAATAAAATAATAATTAATATACAAATTAATATGTTAAAAATAAAAATAATTACAAAATATAAATTTTAATTAAAAAAAAAAAAATTATTTATTTTAATATATATATATATATATATATATATATATATATATATATATGTGTGTGTGTAAAAGTATTAATGGATATGTGTCAACACCCAATTTCGTCTGGATAAAAAATAATTTTGTTTTCAAAAAATAATCAGGAAGAAGAGGAAATAAAAATAAATAAATAAAAGAGCAGGGAACATTGATTTGAGTATGAATATATTTCTACGTATTTTCATCTCATTTAAAATCTAGTTTAATCTTGTATTATTTTATTTAATCTTGGTTTCTCTATCTTATTTATTTTATTTTATTTTAATTTTAAATTTTATTATTTTAATTTTTAATTTTGACTTTAATCATATTTTGTTTACTTTTTTATTTTATTTTGTTTTATTCCTTTTTCAAAAAATATGTGTATAAAAAAAATGAAATGAAAAAATGAAAAAAAGAAGAAGAGGTTAACGTAAGACCTAAGGTCTCTGATAGGTAGGTGTGGTAGCTAGCTGGCCATGGTCATGATGGCTAAATAAGGATGGAACAGGAAGCAACATCTGCTTTCAGCCTTATCCCACGTCTCGAGGTAGGAAAGGAACAGAGCAAAGGCACAACCAATATCATCAGAGTCCCTTCATTCAGGGAGGGTGGACCTTCTTCACTCATGAAGGCTTTCCCTTTCTCTAAAAAAACAAAAATAGCACCTTCATCCTTACAATCTCAACACCACATAACCCAGCCTAATACCACCGTGAATCATCATCACCTCCACAGCCCGTCAATACCATTGTGCATCATCACCACCTCCATTAACCACCATCACCATCCCCACTCTTCTCCATTATCATCCAAACGCCTTCAATCCCCAATCATGATAACTCAAAACCAATCACAAGAATAGAAACCAGCATTGAAACAGAAAATAGATAGTAGAGGAAGAAGAAGGTTGAATGCCCAAAGGAAGGAGGATAACCAATCGCCGACGACAATGCCGCCGACGAGTCGACAATGCTCTGACAGTCTTGGCTAAAGGGGGAGACGCGACTAGTCACGGTGTTGGTCTTAGGAGTGTCTCGCGTAGAAGGAAACAAAGGTGCAGCGTTGCCAGCTCCAAGCCGTGCCGGCAAGGGTGAACGGTGGCACGACAGTCACGGACGCTGGTGTAGGTTGCTTTGTGCCAAGCGAACCAGAGAGCGATGTGATCCTCGGTGGAGCTCTCGGTGCTAGTTGGCGTTGTCACTGTCGCTGGAGGCTTTGGTCGGGGCGGCCGTGCTAAGTGTTAAAATGTTTCATCCCCCACACACAAGGTTAGCCCTTAATGAGTTTCAGGTCTCCTGCTACTCTCACCACTAGGGTCAGTACACTCTATGTGAGACTAACTAACTCTTTAGAGTGTCAGGATGCAACCTTACCTTGAATCCTTACTAAATTATATAGATGGGGCACCACCATGAACTCCCACTAACAGGGGTCGTGAATTACGTCCTGACCAACTAAGGCACCACCATGAAGTCTCACTTAGAGGCTCATGGAATTACGCCCTAACCAATGAGGCACCACCACGACACCGTCGTGGAATTACGTCTTAACCATACCAATAACATAATCCATTAATCAGTATCACACTCATGCTCATACCAATTCCATGTCACTTTTATAACCAACCATTTCATACTCATTACATGCCAAGATCATGCCAAGCTCATCATCCACAACTCATAAATCCACTTACTCATGCATATTCATTCATCTCATGCTTTAACATAGCAATCCAACCAAACATGTATCAAACACCCAAAAACAAAGAAAGAAACAGGACCCAAGCACTATCTCGCCAAACTCTCGCTCCGGCCGAGAGGTCTCGCTCAGGTGAGAGGCTTCTCTCGCTCAGGCAAGCTTCTCTCGTTCAGGCAAGCTCCTTTCGCCTAGGCGAGGGCTCGAAAGATGGGAACAGTAGCCTTTGCGTTCCCTCTTTTAGACGAGACCTCCTCACTTGAGCGAGATGAACTCTCGCTCAAAATAGGAGTTACTCGCCTAAGCGACAACTCGCGCAGACATCTTGGGCGAGTCACTGCTAATCTCGCCTAGGCGAGACACCCTCGCTTGGGCGAGAAGACCAGAACCCTCCATTGTTCGTGCATGCTCAGTTCAGCCATTTAATCATATTCATCGCACAGTTCACATTCATACCATCGGAACTTCACCCAAGCATGCTAAAACACGAAAAACAACAAGAACAAGCTAAACATGATTTAAAACGTGAAACCCTAACTTCCCTTACCGGAAAGGGGCTAATATAAGACTTTGACCCTTACGCCAACGAACCTAGTAGCTCTAGGAGCAAATTTTTCGAACTGGAACAATGGCATAAATAGAAAACGAGGTTACCACAGTGGACCTCTAGCGGAACTACGAAAAGGGGACTTAGAAAGGAACTAAAATGAGTTGAGAGTTAACTTACATGAAGTAGAACGAGCTTGAGCGGACTTGATAGTAACAGAGATCAAACCCTAGAAGAGCTCTGTTTTAGGGGAAAGAATAGAGTAAGATGGCTGTCCTTTGCAAAGTGGCAGAAAATGAGAGGGGTTAGGTTGCCTTAGGGGCTTTAGACACCCTATGGGCCAGCCTTAGGCCCAACTATTTTGGGGCAGCCCTTAAACATAAGGGCAGAAAATAATGGGCCTTACATTTTCCCCGACAACAAAAATTTTTTACCTCGAAAATGATGACTTATCAAGAAAATATCATGTCTTCCTCTATCTCCCAAGCAAAGTCATCTGTCCTTCAATCCCAAACGACTTTGACAAGATTGATTGGTTTTCCACGCCATTCCTCAACTCTGCCCTCCTCCAACGCAGTAGGCGGTACTTCCATAGTAAGATCCTCCCTAATCTGAACATCCTCGGCTTCTAACACATGAGACGGATCAAATACGTACTTTCTCAACTACGACACATGAAACATCGGATGGAGATTTGCCAACTGAGGGGGCAAAGCAATCTCATAAGCCATTGGCCCAATCGTCCTCAAGATATGATAAGGGCTAAGGAACTTAAGAGAGAGCTTCATTGAGCGAAGAGCCCTTCCCACACCAGTGGTTCGGGTCACCCTCAAGAATACATGATCTCCAGTCACGAATTTCAAGGCTCTCCTCCTACTGTCTGCATAAGCCTTTTGTCTGCTCTATAAAGCTTGCATCATTTCCCTCACCATCCTCACTTTCTTAGTGGTATGCTCTAACAACTCTGGTCCAACTAGCATCGCTTCCCCATCTTGATACCAACACAGGGGAGTCCTACACTTCCTGCCATAAAGAGCTTCATATGGCGCCATGCCAATGCTTGCATGGAACTGTTGTAGGTAAACTCTATCAAAGGCAAGACTTCATCCCAAGCACCCAGATGATCCAGTACGCATGTCCTCAACAAATCCTCAAGTGACTGGATCGTTCTCTCAGACTGGCCATCAGTCTGGGGATGATAGACTGAACTCATAGTCAATTTACTACCTAGAGCACTCTGTAGTGTCGGCCAAAATCGAGAAGTGAACGCGGATCTCTATTGGAGACTATGCTCGAAGCTACTCCATACAACCTCACAATTTCCTTAATGTACAACTTGGCCAACTTGGCCATGGACATCCTCAAGTTCATCACCAAGAAATGAGTACTCTTAGTCAGTCGATCCACTATAACCTAGATGGTGTCAGGCCTTCTTAAAGTTTGTGGCAAATGGGTCACAAAATCTATGGAGATGCTATCCCATTTCGACACTGGTATTTCCAAGGGCTGTAGGATCTCACCGGGTCTCTGATGCTTCATCTTTGCCTTCTGACAGGTCAGACAGGCTGATACGAACTAAGCCACATCTTTCTCCATTCCCTGCCATCAGAAAGTTTCCCTAAGATCTTGGTAAATCTTAGTCATGTCAGGATGTAAGCTAAGACGACTCTTGTGCCTTTCCTCAAGGATTAACCTTTTCACCTCTATGTCATCTGGTACACACACCCTACCCTGAAACCTTAGCATGTCATCATTACCCAAAGCAAAATCCTTTGCTTCACCCGATCCAAGTTGTTCTCTCACCTTGTTTAAGTTGGCATCTAATAATTGTCTTTCTCTGTCTGAGTCCAGGAAGTCACTAGATATAGTCAGGTTACTACATCTAATGAATTCGGATTCCAACTCCACCTGCAGCTTCATATCCCTGAACTTCCCCAGCAGTTTCACCTCCTGATCATGAGGTGTGCAGTATGTACAACCTTCCTACTCAAGGCATCAGCCATTACATTCACCTTCCCCGAATGATATAGGAGCTCAAAGTCATAATCCTTCAGGAATTCCATCCACCTCCTCTGTCTCATGTTGAGCTCCTTCTGATCGAATAAATATTTGAGGCTCTTGTGGACGTTGAACACACAAAACTGGACACCGTAGAGATAATGCCTCCAAATCTTCAAGGCAAACACAATAGCCCTAAACTCCAAGTCATGAGTGGGATAGTTTCTCTCGTGCACTTTGAGTTGCCTCAAAGCATATGTCATCGCCTTCTTTTCTTGCATCAAAACACAACCAAGTCCAAGATGAGAGGCATCACAGTAAACCTCAAAGGGTTTACCAACATCAGGGATCACAAGTATCAGAGCACTCGTCAACGTTCGCTTAAGCTCTTAGAAATTTTTCTCACATTTATCCGTCCAAGTGAAGGGTTGGTCCTTCCGGATAAGCTGTGTCAAAGGGGCCACTATCTTGGAGAACCCTTCTATGAATCTCCTATAGTAGCCAGCCAAACCCGCGAAGCTCCTGATGTCTGTGGCCAACTTGGGACTCTCCCACTTAACAATTGCATCCACCTTTGTCGGATCCACTGCTATCCCTTGACCAAATATCACATGTCCCAAAAATTGTACTTCATTCATCCAGAACTCGCACTTGGATAGTTTAGCATATAGTTGCTTCTCCTTCAGGACACCAAGCACTAGTCTTAGGTGCTCGGCATGCTCCTCCTGAGTTCTGGAATAGATAAGTATGTCGTCTATGAAGTCTACGACAAACTTATCCAAGAAAGGTCAGAAGATCCGATTCATGTAGTCCATGAACACAACCAGAGCATTGGTCATACCAAAGGGCATAACCACATACTCGTAGTGGCCATATCGGGACCTGAATGTCGTCTTCTGCACATCATCAGCCTTTACCAATATCTGATGGTATCCCGACCGCAAATCTATCTTTGAGAACACCGATGATCTGTGTAACAGATCCATCAAGTCATCAATTCTCGGGAGGGGATACTTATTCTTGATCGTCATCTTGTTAAGTTACTTGTAGTCAACATAGAGGCGCGAAGTACTGGGTCGAATGAACTGCTTTCCCAACAACTTCTCTATCTGACTCTTGAGCTCCACCAACTCTGCTAGAACCATACGGTATGGAGCCATCGACATTGGACCAGTTTCAAGCACCAAGTCAATTGAGAACTCTACCTCTCTACTGGGCGGTAACCCTGACACTTCCCCAGAGAATACGTCCTCAAATTCATGCACAACTGGTATCACTGACGTCCCTTCTTCTTTTTCTACCTCCAAATGTGTGAAGATCATGAAACACTGAGCACCCTCTTGTATCTCCTTCATAACCCTTTGAGACGATACCAACTCAAGTTCCTCTGAGTTGGAAAACAGTAACCTCTTCTTTCGACAATCTATAAGAATACGATTGGTAGAAAGCCAATCCATCCCTAAGATCACCTCCAACTCTTGTAAAGGTAGACATATCAGGTTCACTTTATACCTGCGTCCCTCTACCTCCACTGGACACCTAGCACACAAGGACGATATCATGACCAATCCCGATGTCGGAGTAGATACCACAAGTTCACACTGCAGCTCACACACTGGTAGATCCAACCTTTTCACACATGCGTCTGACACAAAAGAGTGTGTCGCTCTAGAATCATACAACACACACAAAGATTCATCAGTAATCATGCAACGACCCATAACAAGATTACCTAAGCATGCAGCCTCTACTCCTGTCATGGCGTAAACTTTGCCCGTCATCTAAGGCCTGTTGCCTCTGTTCCTCTGCTGGTTCCGTGCAGGAGTCTGAACTGGAGGTCGTACCACTGCTCTAGCAAGGGAAGGGCAATCTTTACCAAAGTGGCCCTCCTTGCCGTAGTTGTTGCATCTACGGTAACCCTCCATATGCAGACATACTCTCCTTAGGTGAGGGCCTCCATACTGAAAACACTACACTCGACCCTACTATGTGGGGAAGTTCCTAGACCCTTGAGACTAGTGATGAGGTCTGTCATAAGGCTCTTTCCTCTCCTCATGTCTCAGCTTGGATCTAGATGGTCCACCAATCCTCTGATGTTGTGGTAGGCACTGACCTTTTACCTCATTCTTCATTTTCTTCGTCACTCTGGCCTTCTCCACCAAGGCAGCAAAATCCTTGATGGATAATGGGGCCACCATCAAACGAATATCACCGCGAAGGTCATTCTCAAACTTGTGGCATCTCCACTCTTTGTCGAGTGGTAACGTGTAGAAGCGATTGAGGTGCTTGAACTTCATAGCATATTCTGTTATAGACTTCCCCCCTTGGGTCAACCGGAGAAACTCCACCTCCTTATCATACCTCACACTATCGGGAAAATACTCAGAGAGGAATTTCCCTTGAATGCCTCCCAAGTCATTGGTTCCTCCCGCTCCTCCATGATGGACTTCATGCTGATCCATCAATGGTCAGCTTCTCCGATGAGCATGTATACTATGAAGGCCAATTTGTTCTCCGTAGGGCACATCTTTGCATAAAAAATTTGCTCCAAATCCTTCAGCCATTGATCTGCGGCGTTAGGACTAGTCTTACCATCAAACTTCACCGGGTGGTGCTTCAGAAAGTCTGTAGACTCCACTCCCTGACTGCAAGTCGTGGCTCGAGACCAAAAACAGGTGCAACTGTCCTGTTCTCCTCCAACTGGCGGAGGGCCTCCATATGCTACCGGTGAGCATCCTCAAAAGCTACCCTTGTAGCCTACATCTGCTGCATCACCAGCTGTTGTTGCTCAAGCGATGCTGCTTGTCACTACATTGATGTCTCATGTTGTTGCATCATGGCCCTACTCTGTTGGGTCATAGCAGCCACCATCGCTTCTATTGCCCTGGCGATATCGGGTACATCGCCCTGAGAGGATTGCGAAGTCCTACGAGGAGGTGCCATAATTCACTAGCACACAAGAAATCATTTGTTAGATTGATAAGATAGGAAACTTAACTAAAGACACTAGAAAGACACCACGAAAGCTAAGCGGACACTAGAAAGACCGCTCTGATACCATAAATGTAACACCCCATTTAAATAATAACTTTAATTCAAATGAAATGTCACATAGATAGAACGAGAAACAAGTCATGGAGTATAACGTTACTCCTTACTAATATCCAAAGAAATCCAGGAAAAGATTTAAGGCACATCATTATGCCAGACACAAAATGAAATAGGAGATTGAAAGTAAATCAAATAAATCCCAAGGTAAGACATTACATGGGCCTTAACCTTAAAAGAAAATTGGAGTCCATCCTAGAGATGCTAAGCAAGGGAATCACCATTTCCCTGTTGACCACGGAGAGTTCTCGCATCTGCTCACATAAATAAATTGACGATCATCACAAAGAGAGAAAACCACACCAGACAGAACATACAACAAACAGAACAGTAAGCTAGAGCAAAAAGTGATTTATCATACAATTACATACAATTTTATAGTTCAAGATGCATATGCCAACCAATCATGTTATGACTTGCAAACAATACACTAAGACTCAGTTACAACTCATCCGGATACATATAATTAGTCAGATTCAGCAGATGCTTGCACTTGTGGTGGACTTCCCTACTCTACCGAGCTAAGTGTTACAATATTTCATCCCCCCACACAAGGTTAGCTCTTAATGAGTTTCAGGCCTCCTGCTACTCTTACCACTAGGGTCAATACGCTCTATGTGAGACTAACTGACTCTTTAGAGTGTCAAGATGCAACCTTACCTTGAATCCTTACAAAATTATATAGATAGGGCACCACCATGAACTTCCACTAACAGGGGTCATGGAATTACGTCCCTACTCTGCTACTCTCACCACTAGGGTCAGTACGCTCTATGTGAGACTAACTGACTCTTTAGAGTGTTAAGATGTAACCTTACCTTTAATCCTTACAAAATTATATAGATGAGGCACCACCATGAAGTCTCACCTAGAGGCTCATGGAATTACGCCTTAACTAATGAGGCACCACCATGTCACCGTCGTGGAATTATGTCCTAACCATACCAATAACATAATCCATTAATCAGTATCACACTCATGCTCACACCAATTCCATGTCACTTTTATAACCAACCATTTCATACTCATTACATGCCAAGATCATGCCAAGCTCATCATCCACAACTCATAAATCCTCTTACTTATGCTTATTCATTCATCTCATGCTTTAATATAGCAATCCAACCAAACATGTATCAAACACCCAAAAACAAAGAACGAAACAGGACCCAAGCACTATCTCGCCCAACTCTCGCTCAGACCGAGAGGTCTCGCTCAGGCGAGAGGGTTCTCTCGCTCAGGCGAGCTCTTTTCGCCTAAGCGAGGGCTCGAAAGAGGGGAACAGTAGCATTCACGTTCCCTTGCTTAGGCAAGACCTCCTTGCTTGAGCGAGATGGACTCTCGCTCAAAACAGGAGTTACTCACCTGAACGACAACTCACGCAGACATCTTGGGCGAGTCACTACTAATCTCGCCTAGGCGAGACATGCTCGCTTGGGCGTGAAGACCAGAACTCTCACTGTTCGCGCATGCTCGGTTCAGCCATTTAATCATATCAATCGCACAGTTCACATTCATACCATCAAAACTTCACCCAAGCATGCTAAAACACGAAAAATAACAAGAACAAGCTAAACATGATTTAAAACGCGAAACCCTAACTTCCCTTACTTGGAAAAGGGCCAATATAAGAGTTTGACCCTTACGCCAACGAACCCAGTAGCTCTAGGAGCAGATTTTTCGAACTGGAACAATGGCACAGATAGAAAATGAGGATACCATAGTGGACCTCTAGCGGAAGTATAAAAAGGGGACTTAGAAAGGAACTAGAATGAGCTGAGAGTTAACTTACGTAAAGTAGAACGAGCTTGAGCGGACTTGATAGTAGCCGAGATCAAACCCTAGCAGAGCTCTATTTTAGGGGAAAGAATAGAGTAAGGTGGTTGTCCTTTGCAAAGTGGCTGAAATGAGAGGGGTTAGGCTGCCTTAGGGGCTTTGAACACCCTATGGACCAGCCTTAGACCCAACTATTTTGGAGCAGCCCTTAAACATAAGAGTAGAAAATAATGGGCCTTACAATATTAGTACATATGGTTTTATTAGTTAATTATTCTTTGGTTGATATGAAACTAAGGTAGTTTCGAAAATTGAACACATCATAAAAGATGTCAAAATATTGAACTTATAAGTGTTTTCGTATGACCATGGCTACATAATGTAATTTTAAATCTTTATTTTTTTCTATTTTGAAATACAAATAGTAAAATTAAATGAAATAAAATTATAATAAAAAATTAATAGAATTTTATTTTTATTTAAAATATTATCTATTTTTTTCTTTTTTTCTCTTTTATCAAAATATAAGTAATGTTAACTTTTCAATTTATAGACATTTTTTTTATAGAAATAGTTCATGAAAAATATAGTGATAATACTTATAATGTAGTAAAAAAATTAAAGTTGTATAACGATATAAAATAAATAGAAAATAAGTTAAAATAACATACAAAATTATAAGAAAATAAAATAAAATTTTAAATACTTACACTTTTATTTTTATTTTGAGTTCTTATAAGCAATAAATTATTGGTTACATATTTTTTCAATTTATATTTTTGTATTCTATATGTAGAATGTATATAATGTGTAGTATACTTATGTTGGCCAAGGCAAAATCATTTAATATCGATTAGGAAACATATTTTCCTTTCCAATTTTTTCTTTCAAATTAATCAATGTAGTTTCTCAATTAATTTGTTGGTGTGATCATCACTATTAATCAAAGTAATTTCTTAATTTAAAGTAAGAACTTTTTAAATTAACCATAACAAAGTTAATCAAAATAAATTATCAATTAAATATTAATTTTTAATCATGTTTATTATCTTAGCTCTTATAAATTAGGTTTAGCCTTTTTTTGCCTTTTCTATTGTTGCAATGTTTTTATAATGTAATCTCCTCCAAATATCTTTTAAATAAATCCTATATCTTCAATATATTTGGTTGTTATGGAGATTTAAAAATATTTAAGAAGATCTTACCAGATTTTAAAGATTTGATATTTATTATCCTTTTGATATTTTCTGATATAATTAAATAAGATAGTTATTTAAAAATACCAAATAAAATATCTAAGGATATATTTTTTCCAAATAATCTTTTATAATAAAGATTATTGAATTATCAAAGCCTTTTTAGTGAAAAAGATGGAAAAATCTGCATAGTCCAATTTGTGTTGCTTGTTCCCCCGTTTATGGCTTAGCCAAATTCGATTTGGCTCAACCAAACTAGTTTTTCAACTATCATCATTTCTTCACTTTTTCATATTTTTCTTGTTTTCTTCATACAATGCTTAACTTGAATTTTTGTGGTTTTGATTATTTGATATTCTTGGGTTTATCTTTAAGGTATCATGAAACTTTAATCAATTTATTTTCACACCTCCATGAGATTAACTTATTTACGATTTCACTAACACATCTCTAAATATCCAAAGAACATTTATGCAACTAAAATGTTATTTTTAACATGTTTTTGTTACCCATTGTTCCTGTAGAGAACAATAAGATCAGTTAGGCACAAGTGTCACCTTACCCATACAGTCCGCTATCTCCTCGATTGGACTCTTCCCATTTGGCATATATCGACTTGGACCCAGGAGGGGTTACCTGCAGAAGGGACTCTGAAGCTTAAGTCAGCCAAAAGCTCTCAAAAATTTGTGGGGTCCATGTATATTTATAGATTAATGAAGTAATGAATGCGTACCTTTAATTTGTGGGGTCCATGTATATTTATAGATTATTAATTATGTTTGCCCATTCCATGGGCTGGGCCCTGGTTTGGGCCATAGGTGGGCCTAGGCCTTGGCCCAGGCCCTTAGTCTCGACTATTGAGAGCTCACTGGATATCAGGGGGCTTTGATTTCACTAAGTATCTTAAGGTGGTCGACATAAACCGACTACTCCCTAGGTGGGTTATTCCTTTTAGCGTCTTATGTTACTGGTTCAGGCCGGTTAGGCTTAGGTCAGCCTAGACCGATTACCTGAATGATTTTGTGTGTAGGTATGGTGATCGTTTATTATTATTACTTAGTTAAATTGGCTCGGTGTGGTACACCCATACTAAATAAGCCTAATTATAACAAGTTCTAATTAAAACAATCTTTTAAAGTACAAAACTCAATTAAGAATTCAAGATTAAAGGATAAACGGGGGAATACATTTGCACTCATCAACAAGTCATGTAATGGTAATAACATGATATGTACAAATATTATTACACTACAAATCAACTAAGACATGAAGCATTACAATGTTTTTTTATTAATGGCACAATTTATTAATTATTCTCTGAGTTTGCCCCTTACATGTAACCATTCTCACAAACTTGAGAGGGACCTATCATTGTCTTATTCCATAAACTTTCAAGCCATTTCATCCACTAGGATTGATCATTGTCTGCCCTCAAGAGAAAATTGTGAAGGATACAACATGCTAAAACTATATTCCATGTTGTCTCAAAATAATAATAGGGTATAGTCCCACTAGTTATGATGGAACGCGTTGCTGAAATGAAAGGAACCTTAAACACCCAAATGTTGTTGAGCAAAGCCTTCACATTAGAAGATACATTGAGTTACAGATGGGTCTCAGCCCAAACACATTAAAGGATGCAGTGAGAGGTGCGTGTTCCACAAAGTGATGCTCACGGTAGAAAGATACTAGGTTGCTGGCTGCAGACCCAATATGTATGTTGAAGGACTTGGTGTGCTGCTTGAACGCGTGGAGAAGAAAGCGTGTTACAAGTGTTGCCTTAGGTGGCAGCATGAAAAAGGTTGGGCTTCTTGGCCCAAATAAGTTTGGCATTGGAATGGCCTGTATATGTTGGAAAGTGTGGTTCTTCCTAGTAGCCATTGGATCCATGTCCCAAACATTACAAGGAATATTAAAGACAATAAAGAAAGCTTGGGCCTAAAATACAAGTCCAATAAAGTGCTAATTACACCATCAAAATATTAAACCTATGCATTTATTACATTTATAGATTTATTTAAAAACAAAAAAATAAAGGTTGGTCTAAACCATGGCCTAAGATGTGGACCCATGGGATGGGATTCATCAATTTGTCGTAATCATCCTTCACATAATATATGTATGTCATTTAACACTAGAATTTGTTAGTTTTACCTTAAAGTATGAGTTAAATTTTGTAGTGTTGAGGATGTGTGATTTCACATCTCAGGCCGAGCTGAATTAAAAATTCTTCCTCCCATGTAATTATCATCCAGCATATTACAAAGGTTTTGACTAATTGCTTCTCCTTACTAGTGAAAAAATCACACAATTAATTTTTTTATGTTACATTTTATTATATGCAAAGATGTAGTCACTTGTTGCTTAATGATCGACCTAAATGCACCCTTCACCATGCCAATTACCCTTAACTATTCACATAAGTTAATAAATGTCCTCAATCTCATGCAAATATAGTTAGGACATTGTTCAATGTATTTAAGGTATGACATCAATTCAACCCTACAACTCCTTTCATGAACAAATTCCCTAATGTTGTTTGTCATAAACATAAACATCTAAAATCCATGAACTCTAAAGCAAAACATTGTGAGTATTGCATTCCTCCTTTATCATGTCAAAGTTCCTTATACAAACAAATATTTCAATTTAATTTAACCTTAATTTTAAATAATATTTCTATAATCTAAATATAAAAAAATTATAAATATTTATAAATTCATAATTACGAATTCTAAAACTTAATTTACATTATGACATACCAACTACCTTTTAAATAGCATACACAAAAAATAATCATTCCTAATTTCAAATTTCAAGAAAATATATATTAATTTAACCCTAAATTAAAATATGATTAATCTTTCAACAGTAAAAATACAAATGATTGAATTGTATTTTTTTCTTATTTTGTAATGCTAACCATTTGAAAATAATACACTTCCTAAACATATACTTCACAAAATTATATAATTTTAGCATGCAACCATGTATAATCCTCAAATATGTAAACAAAACAAGGTATAAGAGTTTATTGGATGTGTGTTAAACAAAGCTCTACACAGAATCTCTTCACTAAAAAAAATTGAGCCTAATCAACCAACGAACCAAGTAATCAAATGCTTACAATAAGAAAGGAACCGACAAATAGAAGAAACATTTGTCGAACCAACAACCACAAAAAATGGTAATTCACGAGAGCATAAATTAAAGAATAGAAAAACTAGAATAAAAATTTATGTTTCTATGGAGTTTTTATTAAACCTTTATTTTATTTTTAATTAGAAATTATTATAAGTATTGTTTTTATTAGCTAATTAGCTAATTCAACTCACTTCACACCCAAAAACACTTGTAATTTTTAAAAAAAGTGGTGTTAAGAAAATATATTGACAACATTCTACTGTATAGATTCTATTAATTGTAATGTTTCTAGAATTAAAAAAAAAATCCATCACTTTTTGGAAATTCATGTTTTACTTTTAAATTTAATATAATTTATCCTTATTTCCCTTGAATAAAGTAATAAAAAGGTAAATAAGAAAAAAATTAAAATCTTATTGTGTGTTTGTATAATATATATATATATATATATATATATATATATATATATATATATATATATATATATATATATATATATTTTTTTTATTATATTATAAAATATAAATTATAAAAAGTATT